>ERZ761607.173-NODE-173-length-134120-cov-155.450371_pt1 | contig 134120 bp, 102 predicted proteins | sample MGYA00511164_ERZ761607 | MGnify/ENA primary metagenome ERZ761607 (study PRJEB28899, sample SAMN02445080) | bioreactor sludge metagenome | biome: EBPR sludge | place: Australia: Brisbane, Thorneside Wastewater Treatment Plant | collected 2011-06-22 ... | reverse complement strand
ACAAATAATCCAATACACCAAATTTTGGTCTATTTATTTTTTAACTTTCGTATAAGAAACAAAGCCCGGGCAATCCCGCTTTCAACCGGGAAATCAATCAACAGATCAATGCCTTACATTGTCTTCATCTGTCAATAGACCTTCTGAGCAAGATTGTATAGTGAAAGCAAAGATGAACTTTTGTCGGTGTAGCTTTAATCAAATGCAGACTGCTCAATGAAATCCAATATCAGTAAATTAAATTCTTCTATCGAATTTTGAATAAATGTCTGTCTGATTGTAGCAAACTACCAACTTTAGCTAATTTTTCAATGAAAACACCGGATCCAAACTAATTCCGGACACTTAATAAATATTCTTATGTTTGACCTGCAAATGTTCCATGGATTTGCCGGCAAGCACAAGATCACCAACTTTTTCAAATCCGAGTTTCAGATAAAGCTTCTTTGCAGTTGGGTTCTCTTTATCTACCAATAAACCCAGTGCAGTTCTCTTTTTGGAAACATATTCTTCGATCAGGAATCTGAATAACCTTGAGCCTATTCCCTTGCCCTGATGTTCCCGGCTGACTCCCACCGAATCAACGTAATATTCTCCCGGGCCGGTTTCGTTCTCAAATTCAAAAGAACGACCAAACATGGCTTTTACCCTATTCGCCACCGGAATTTTCAACCTGCTATAATCAGCACCATCATATACAACTGCCGTGGCGACAACTTCGCTTCCATGCTCAGCAACCCAGCAGTTTTCATAGGAATACAGGTTGCCTCGCTCTTTGACCAGACTGCTTAAAAACGCAAATGCCTTCTCCGATGACTCTTCTCCGATAAAGCGAAAGATGATATCTTCCATCGCCAGGATGATATGGGCGACAATATGTTCGTTATCTTCAGGGCAGGCCCTTCTTATCAGTATTTCCATTTTTAGGTAAATAAGATTGTTCCGAAGGTGAAGGTAATCAATATAACTCTTTCGATCAGTTATCGCTTTTCTTTGTCACAAATGTGTATCTTGTCATACAACTTTTTATTGAAATCAAACATCATATCAAAAATGGCATTGGAAATTGAAAGGAAATTTCTCGTTGATCACGACGCATGGGAGAAAGTCGATAGACCTGTTGGTGTCCCTTTCCGACAAGGCTATATAGTCAAGGATCAACAAAAGGTCGTTCGAGTCAGAATCACTCCGGATAGTGGCTTTATTACGATCAAGGGTGAGTCAAAGGGTGCAGTGAGAAGCGAGTTTGAATATCCCATTCCCAGGGAAGATGCCAATGAACTACTGGAATTATTTTGTTCATACGAGGTTGCAAAAAGACGATATTTTATGTCATTTCGGGCTAAGACATGGGAAGTCGATGTCTTTGAAGGAAAAAATTCTGGTCTCATCGTGGCAGAGATAGAATTGAATTCAGCAGATGAATTGTTCGAAAAGCCGGATTGGGTGGGCGAAGAAGTTACGGAAGATCCCAGATATTACAATGCATTCCTGGCCGAGCATCCCTATGCTGAGTGGATGTAACCATTCATTTTTTTGCAGGTAAATGTCAGGGTCATTTTCTGCTTATCCTTCCTGACCCCTGTTTTGCATCCGTAAGTTGGACATGGCCTCAGATATTGGCACCCTCCTTTCGAAATGTTTTTCAACTACAGTTCAATCACAATGCCAGGGCTACGATTATCGTTTGGACATCTACTGTTGAAAGGCCGTGCAGTGCGCTGAAAACCCAAAGAGGAAGCTTTCGTCATGACAGATTTATTTATGGAGATGGGTAATGTATAAAGGATGAACGTAGTTAATTTGAATTCAGTCCGGCAAATCCATTCAGGTAATAACAGAAAATATCTCCGGCAACAGTTCCTGTACATTTACCCGAAGCTTTCAAGAATATTTACCCGGACAGTCAAATCCTCCAATGAGGAAATCACAACTAAACAGGAATTACGATTGATCCCTTTCTGGAATGTATATCTGACAAGAACGAAACCTTAATAGTGGCCAATCATGTCTGGTCGGAGGTCGCTGTTGATTACCGAAAGCCCTTTCACTAATCAAAAAACTTTTCTCAGGCCAACATTGGCGGTTAGAAATCTATATCGAATCTCGTTTGGATGGGTGCTTAGGGTCCAACTATCAGGATAGGCCATACACATCAGGCGGGCATACACCATCGTTCCGGGAGCAATGCTTCTCAGACAGCTGGCACCTACTCTCCAGCTGATGCCTGTAGATGAGGCATAAATATCATGCCTGTTGTCCAGTGACTGAATTTTTTGATCATCAACAAGAACTTTTCCCGAAGTTCTGAAATGTATATTAAAACCGACACCGCCATCAATCCCGAACACCCACCTGCCAAAACGCTTTTCATACCCCAGGTACAATGGAATATTGAGCATTGTGTACTTATTTCCAAATTGTTCTGTCAATAGGCCCCTTACCAGTGAAGTATCATCTATCCGCCCCGTTATATCATCTGTTTTATATTCCAGGCGGGTAGCATCAAATTTTTTGTAGCTGAATTGTTCCACAGCCTGCTGCCATTCGATACCTGATTTGATACTCCAGCTGTCGTCCAGCAATAGCCCTGCATCTGCTTGAATATTCGTCAGATAAAGCGGATGCTCCGTACCTTGTCTTCCAATATACAGTTCGCTTTCTACAGAGTGATTGACCATTTTTCTAAATGGAAGTCCTATACCTGCGCTCAAACCAATGAAGGGTCTAAGGCGGTGTTGACGAATTATTCCGGCATTTTTCTCATGCTGATTTTGCCATGGAAGGCTCATCATTTCCCGGTTCGGTCCAATCCAGGTTGGATAAATGTCACGACCTTCCATGAGGGTCAATTGTCCCGGGATCTGTTGGGGCACTGATCTTTCAATATGGACGCCTCCATCAAAAGCACTAATTGGATATCTTGTGGCGCTTTCATCGACAGCAGCAATCTTATCCGATGGGGTTGTATTTCGTTCATTGGATTGACTTGTTACTTTTACCGTCATATTGCTCTCAACCGGCTTTGCACTGCTCCTTTGATTTCTGATCAGGGAAGTTGTACCGTCGGTTTTCAATATTGTCTCCGGCATGGAGATCCTCCTCGAACTGGCTATTGCCTGTTCAGTGGATTGGGAGCTGGTGTCTGTTATCTCACTGGCATCATTGGCAATTTTATCATGTCTATATTCGAAGGCCGAGTCTCGATCGGCAATATCGGCTTTGTGGGTCTTGCGTAATAGCGGCAAGACTGCCAGGGTCCCCAATATCATGAAGAGGGTCATCATGGAAATGAAAAGCCATATGGAACGACGACGTTTTTTTTGTTTGGCATTCAGACTGATTTCAATATTTTGCCAGATACTTTCCGGTACCGGAGCCTTTTGTTGTCGGTACAATCCGGCAATTCTGTCTTCGATCGGGCTTTTTTTATTTGTCATAGGAATAATTTTCTTTTATTGGTTAGGGCGGCCTTCAAATAATTCCTTGCCTTGAATAGTTGAGACCTTGATGTAGCCTCACTTATTTGAAGTGCTTCTGCTATTTCCAGATGTGACATTTCGTCAATGACGTACATTGAAAATACAGTACGGTAGCCAATCGGCATACTTTCAATCAGTCGTGTCAATCCTGCGTCTGTAATTTCAAATTCCGGATCATGAATCGTTGTGCTCTCTGTGGGCATGATATCATCCAGATTGGCCATCACTGACTTTCTGGACAACTGATCCAGACAGCAATTGATCATAATCTTCCTGATCCAGGGGCCAAACGGCTTGTTGGAATCATAGGTGTGTAATCCAGAAAATACCCGAATAAAACCATTTTGTAAAGCCTCCTGTGCCATATACTCATCCTTGCAATAACGCAAACAAACCGCCATCATGAGTTGGTAGTACAACTCATATAACATCTTCTGACTCTTACGGTCGTTGCGAAGGCAGTTCTGTATGATTATATGTTCATTCAAGCTTTATCTCAATATCACATATTTTCTTAATGGTGAATTGTTCGATAATTAATCAGGATTTATAGGTTGCCTTAAAGCTTCCGACAACTTTTATCGGAGTTTTCTTTACATCGGTTGTCACATATAGGGTAAAAATACCCCTGAGCGGCAAACCCTCTCCCTCCGGGCTGTGAGTGATTGTCACGGATCCGGATTGCGCCTTGTAAAAGTCGAAGTCTACCTTGTTCTTTATAGCGATATACCCTTTATTGGCAAGGATTGGATAGGTTCCGAGCCGCACGCCGATCTTGTTGTCGTCGCTCCAGTTGATCCCGAAAAAAGTACGTGTCAATGGAAGAGAGGCCTCGAGGGTCTTTTCCTGTCCATCGACAAAAAGTATATTGGAATAGGTGATCGTGTCAAAGTTTAATTCAGGAATTGATAATGCAACGAAATCACTTTCTTGGGTGCATGCCGATATGACGCCCGTATTTATTTCCGCACCGGAGGAAAAGGAATATTCATTGCTATATTCATTACTTTCACTGTTTACGCCAATAATAGTGACGTTACTGTTGTCATTACAATTGAGCAAATATCCTTCAAAGACACCATTTGCCACAGGCAGTAAAGCCCATGAACCTTTTTCAGTCACTGCATAGGCATAGCCTGTATGGACCGGGTTGCCGTTGCACGATGATAATTTACCGCTTATCTTCGTATAGCTACCCCCATCAAGCTTAACCCTTAGATCAGGTAAGGTGGTGTTTTCATTAATGGCATTAATCTTGGAATCATTGGTCAGGCTTACTGTGCAGCCTTTACTTTTATTGATGTTGATAATCATGGGTGTATTGGCGGGAACGGTGACATTATATCGCCCATTATCATCGGTAAATGCCCGGTTTTCGAATCCTTTCTGCCCATCATTGATGCGAACTGAAGCAAAGGCAAGAGGCCTTCCGGCTTCGTCGATCACCCTTCCGGTCAGTTTTTTGGCCGGCCGATGTTCAGCAAATGCATAAAAGGCCAAATCATTCAATTGAGCTTCATAACTTTGGTTGTTGGCATTGAGAATAGCTTGTCCACTTTCGCGCCAATAACCGAGATTGTTATCGAAGCCCCAAATCTTAGTGGAGTTGGAAGCTTGACCAAGTTTTTCTCCAGGTATTCGAAGGCTTGCCCTTATAGTTTTTCCGGTAGCCAGACTAAGCGGAACACCAATGATTCCTTGCGCTTCAATCACTATAATACCATAATTGCTAAGACAAGCCTCCGATTCTGATTCGGTTAAGCCACCGACAGAACCCGGCAATTGGTCCAAGGCCTTTGGGTCAAGGGGATCGATGTAGCCTATTGCCACTTTGACCTGGCCTTCGTAAGGTTGATTGGAAATTTTGTCCACGAATGCATTCGCAGGAAATTGGAAGGTAATGTTAGCCTCCGATACTGAGCCCCCGTTAGTTGCGTCAAAGAAATATTCAAATTTCTTCGGCAACAAATTGTTTTTCAGCGCAATCCTACCATTGCCTGACGAACCGAATACCCTAACGGTACTGAAATACCCGGGCTGTTCGATGGTCAGAAGATTATGGTCAGAACTCACCTCAACATGCTTAAACTGATAGATCCCGTAAATATCCGTCAATGTAATTTTACCATTGAACCGTACCTGAGCACCCACGATTGGGGCGTCGTCATCTCCCATCACAACACCCAGAATATCATTGGTATATTCCGGAATTGGTGTAGTGGGGATAAAATCACTTTGATCCCGGGTGCATCCTTGCAAAATCAATGCAAGGGCAATGAGAACAGATAATGCCTTACTCATCATTTCAGTTTAATATCCTAATTACCTTTAATCAACCCCTTTCGTTGTCCGAAAATAAATTTTTGTTAGATTTTTTTATAAAGATACTATAAAAGTCTGAGTTGCAAGGCATTTATAAGTCCTGCAAGGCAGGTGTGGAGGATGGATTTGTTCAATGTTCTATCGGTGTGTTCTTCCAATACCTGATGTGTTTTCAGATGTTAGATGATTCGCGTCTGTGCTTTTTTGATAAAATTATAAAATAACATAAAAGTGGCTATAAATAACATAAAATAAATACCATAGAACATAAAGCGGTGTTTTGCTGCTAAGTTTTCTGTTCATACAATCCGTGGACAAGGGTAGAATGATGACTTTCCCCCCGGTTTCATGTAACAAAATTTGATAGGAAGGCAGGCACAAGAATAGCCCGGTCTGTTTATTGGAATTGTTCGTCCAATTGGTATTAAATGTTGAGGTATGTCAGGTATGTTATCTCTAAAGCGTTTTTGAAATGGACAACACAGGATATCTATCAATCGCAATAAACTTGGCTCATCAACAGCCCTTAAGGGCAGAAGGCTGAAAATAAATGACCTGTTTTTCTTAAAAACTTTGACTTTTTGCAAACATTTTATCACTTTGATTCGTTTCGTTCCGTTGTTACCGAACAAACAAAAGTTAAGAAATAAATATCATCTATGGTGAGAGAAAAAGTGAAAACCGAATTGATTGAAGAATTGGCTGCTCATCACATGGAGACCTCTAATCTGCCACCGTTGGCATCGAAGATATTTGCATTCCTGTTGGTTAATTACTGCAGGGATGGTTATAATTTTGATGAGTTGGTTGATGTGTTCAAGGTAAGCAAGAGTTCTGTTTCCAATAGTCTCAATCTTCTGATTCAATATAACTTCATCATTCAAACCAATAGAATCGATGAGCGTAAGCGGCGGTATAAAATCACTCCGGATTATCTTTCCATCCGATTGAATAAAATCATAAAAGACTTGATACGCGAAAGACAGTTGTCGGTCAAATTGTTGGAATTTCATCAAACAGAGGTTAATCCACCCGGTCCTGGCGAAATCTCCAAAGCAGAAGTCTATCTCAATCATCTCGACACAGCTATCCGCAATCTGAGTTGTACCCTTGAAAGAATAGATAATATAACAAATGCAAATCAATTAGTATGAATATAAGAATATACGGCGTTTTGTCGGTTTTTACCCTTATCTCCTTTTTCTCCTGCAAAAGCGATCAAAAACAGATGGTGATGCCTCCTCCGACGATTCCCACCGTCGAGGTTGTCAACAAGGATGTTGTCTCATACAGGACATTTCCGGTAAGTATAGAGGGCAAGGTCAACAATGCTGTCAGAGCAAAGATCTCGGGTTATATCGCCCAGGTCTTTGTCGATGAAGGGCAGATGGTAACCAAAGGTCAGCCGTTATTCAGGCTGGAGACAAATGTACAATCGCAGGATGCCAACGCTGCACGTTCCGGTGTAAGTGCTGCACAGGCAAATATCGAAGCTGCCAAGGCCTCAGTTTCGGCTGCCCAGGTGGAAGTGGACAAACTGACACCTCTTGTGGAAAGAAATATTGTCAGTAATGTACAGTTGGAAACCGCAAAAGCAAATCTTATGCGTGCTCAGGGCCAACTGGAACAGGCAAAAGCTGCACGGAAGCAAGCCTCGTCTTCCTATAGCGCCGTTGCAGCCAATGTTAATTATGGCATTGTAAGGAGCCCGATTACCGGTGTTGTCGGCGCCATCAATTTTAGAGAAGGCAGTCTGGTTGGACCGGGCGATCAGATGCCGATCACCACAGTGTCAGAGACGAGCGAAGTGTATGCCTATTTTTCCATGAATGAAAGCCAGTATTTTGATTTTCTGGAGCAGACGCCGGGGAAGGATGTCTCAGAGAAATTGAAAAACATGCCAGAAGTGGATCTCTTCCTCCCCAATGGCCGGCAATACGCCGCAAAAGGGAAGATAAAGACCGTCACCGGCCAGATCAATCCACAGACAGGTACTATCCAGTTCAGGGCGACTTTTCCTAATAAAGAACAAATATTGAGTAATGGCAATAGCGGTAAAGTTCAGATTCCGGTGATGCATAAAGGTGTGTTGGTCGTGCCGGAATCCGCAGCTTTCGAACAACAGGGCGCTACCTACGTATATCGGGTAGGCAAGGATACAGTAACAAATATACCGATCAAGGTCATTGCCAGAGTTCATAATATGGTGTTGGTGGAATCAGGACTCAAGACTGGAGACATTGTTGTAGCTCAGGGTACAGGAAAACTCAAGCCTGGTGCGGCCATCAAACCGGTACCAACATCCATGGACAGCATTGTTAATGCCATTAAACCCATATTTTAATCATGATAAAGCGGTTAATTGAAAGGCCGGTCCTGTCGGCCGTCATCTCCATTTTGATCGTCATTCTGGGTGTTCTTGGCCTCAGTGTTCTCCCTATAACTCAGTACCCCGATATTGCACCTCCAACGGTCACTATCTCCACCAACTACCCGGGAGCCAATGCCGAGACCGTTATGAAGAGTGTGGTTATTCCAATAGAGGAGCAGGTCAACGGGGTGGAAAATATGATCTACATTTCCTCATCGGCAGCCAATGATGGATCGGCGAGCATCACTGTCTTCTTTGAGCAGGGCACTAATCCCGACATCGCAGCCGTTAACGTCCAAAATCGTGTGGCCAGGGCGACACCTCTTCTTCCTGCCGAAGTGACAAGAACAGGGGTTGTGACTCAGAAGCAACAGAGTTCTGCATTGATGTATCTGTCTTTCTATTCTACCAACCCGATCTATGATGATATTTTCCTTCAAAACTACCTGAATATCAATATTATTCCAGAGATAAAAAGGGTCAAAGGTGTCGGAGATGCCAATGCTTTCGGTGGAAAAACTTACGCCATGCGAATCTGGCTTTTGCCTGATAGGATGGCTGCTTACGGGTTGATGCCTTCCGATGTAACCGGGGCAATCAATGAGCAAAGCCGTGAGGCCGCAGCAGGACAGGTAGGAAGCAACTCGGGCAGTTCCTACGAATATATCATTCGTTATAAGGGCAAGTACGATGATCCGAAGGAATATGAAGATATCGTGATCCGTGCATTGGGTAACGGACAATTTCTTCGCCTGAAGGATGTTGCCAGGGTACAGCTGGATGCTTTAAGTTATTCAGGCGTCGGAGAATTCAATGGTTATCCGGCGATGAGTATGGGTATCTTCCAGACGCCGGGCTCTAATGCAAAGGAGATCAACGACGACATCAAAACGTACTTGAATAAAATAGAAAAAACGCTGCCTGACGGTATTAAATATTCGATCAACTTTGACACGAATGAATTTTTAGATGCCTCCATCGATAAGGTTGTCCAAACATTGCTTGAAGCATTTGCACTGGTCTTTCTGGTGGTATTCCTGTTTCTCCAGGACTTCAGATCCACCCTGATTCCGGCAATTGCAGTACCGGTGTCCATCATCGGTAGTTTTTTCTTTCTTAATCTGTTTGGTTTTTCTTTAAACCTGCTGACCTTATTTGCCCTGGTGCTGGCCATTGGTATCGTGGTGGATGATGCCATTGTGGTGGTGGAAGCCGTACATGCCAAGTTGGAAAGGGGAGCCAAAAACGCGCAGGCAGCTACTGTTGAGGCGATGAGTGAAATCTCCGGAGCCATCATCTCTATCACTCTTGTCATGGCATCCGTCTTTATTCCGGTGACTTTCCTCCAGGGTCCTACCGGAGTGTTCTATCAACAGTTTGGCATTACCCTCATTGTTGCCATCATCATTTCGGCTATCAACGCCCTTACACTCAGCCCGATGCTTTGCGCTCTCTTCTTAAAAGGAAATCATGAAGACGCGGAATATCAGCAAAAAGGCTTATTGCAAAAGTTCTTCTACAAATTTGACGCAGGATTCAAGGCAGTCACTAACAGGTATGCGCTGCTCGCTTCATATTTAATAAGAAGAAAATGGATCATCGGCGTTGGATTATTGGCCGCCATAGGCATTATCTGGTGGTCAAACAAAACCATGCCGAAAGGTTTTGTGCCAAGCGAAGACCGAGGCATCGTGTTTGCCAATGTGGAATTACCTCCCGGAGCTTCTATGGAGCGTACTTACAACATGATGAAGGCAATGGACGCTCAGGCAAGAACAGTGCCGGGTGTTGTGGGGGTAACCTTCTCTACAGGGCGCAGTTTCTTTTCCGGCACAGGCAGCAACAACGGTCTGGCCTTTATTCGACTTGCCCCGTTCAGTCAAAGAAAGGATAGTAAGGATCTTTCAGTGGAGAGTATTACAAAAAATCTTTATCGGGCGGTCTCGACCATTGCCGATGCCAATATCATCTTTTTCACGCCACCGAGTGTACCGGGCTTCGGTGCCAATGCCGGATTTGAAATTGTCTTGTTGGATCGTGGAGGGCATGAAGTCAAGGACGTCAATAGTGTTTCACGTCAGTTTATTGGCGATTTAATGGCAAGACCTGAAATACAGTTTGCTCAGACACCTTTCAATACCAACTACCCACAGTATGAAATGGTCATAAATGTGGAAAGAGCTGGTGAAACAGGCGTTTCCGTTGCCAGCATTCTTTCTGTCATGCAGGCTTATATTGGCGGTATCTATACAGCCGACTTCTCCAAATACGGAAAGCAATACCGTGTTATGGTTCAGGCATTGCCGGAAGCCCGGATCGATGCTAACAGCCTTAATCAATTGTATGTACGTACTGCATCCGGGCAGATGACACCTGTTGCTCAATTCGTAACGCTGGAAAGGGTATTCGGCCCCCAGTCCATTTCGCGCTACAACCTATACACTTCCGTTAAGATTACCGGAGCCAATGCTCCCGGCTTCAGTACCGGTGATGCCATCAATGCCATCAATCAGGTGGCTCAATCGACATTGCCGGCTGAATACAGCATAGATTATACGGGTCTGACCCGGGAAGAAGTGAATTCCGGCTCCCAGGCAATGCTGATTTTTATCCTTAGTCTCATCTTTGTGTATTTCCTGCTTTCAGCGCAGTATGAAAGCTTCGTCCAGCCACTTTCCATCCTGCTCTCCCTCCCCTTTGGAGTCATGGGAGCTTTTCTCGGTCAAAAGATGGCAGGATTGGAAAACAATATTTTCTTCCAGATAGCATTAATCATGCTGGTTGGCCTCCTCGCCAAGAATGCCATATTGATCGTGGAGTTTGCACTCCAACGTCGCAGACATGGAGAATCTATTGTCATGTCGGGTGTAAGTGCAGCTAAGGCCAGGTTACGTCCGATCCTGATGACTTCCTTTGCATTTATCTTTGGTATGATGCCTCTGGTATTTGCAGTTGGCGTAGGTGCGACAGGCAATCGATCCATAGGTACAGGCGCTGCATCCGGCTTATTGATAGGTACCATATTTGGCGTTCTTGCAGTTCCGGTGTTCTATGTGATTTTCCAGTATATCCAGGAAAAAATCAAGCCGATTCGGTTTGATCATGACAATCCGCATGAAACAACAAATTAAATCCAATTCAAAAAGGAACAAGATAAATGAAGGGAATCAAGTATATTGTATGGATTGGGCTGGTAATGACAGCACAATCCTGTTTTGTGGCCAAAAAATACAACCGGCCGGGTGATGTAGTCAAGGAAAAATACTTCCGCACGGATGTTCTGCAAAACGATAGCTCGACCATAGCCGATATCTCCTGGAAGCAGCTTTTTACAGACAAGCAGCTCAATCAATATATTGGAAAAGGACTGGACAACAACCTGGATATCAGGATTGCTCTCCGAAACATCGATGCGGCTCAAGCTTATGTCAGACAGGGGCGCGCTGCATATTTTCCAAGTGTCAATCTGGGACCTGGCTACACATTTTCATCACCGTCCCTGAATTCTATCAATGGTCAAATCCTTTCAGAAAGATCCAATATCAACCAGTTTGATCTGACTGCCGGATTGTCTTGGGAGGCAGATATCTGGGGTAAGATCAGGAGTAATGAGCGAGCCGCCAATGCCACCTATCTTCAATCGGTTGCAGCACATCAGGCTGTCAAATCCAGGCTTGTGGCGGCGATTGCAACGACTTATTATCAACTGCTGGCGCTCGATCAGCAAAAAAAGGTGACAGAATCAACGATTCAAAACAGAGAACAGAGCGTAGAGACTATCCATGCCCTGAAATCTTCAGGTAGGGTTACTGAAGTGGCGGTACAACAGACAGAAGCACAGTTATACAATACACGTTCAGTCATTGTTGATATTGATAACAGTATTAGATTGCTTGAAAATGCTTTTTGTATCCTTCTGGGAGAGAATCCACATCCGGTGGATCGGTCTACGCTGGAAGAACAACATATAGATACACCGCTCAATGCCGGAGTGCCCGCGGAATTGCTTGCCAATAGACCGGATGTTTTGAGTGCAGAATACGGACTCATCAATGCTTTTGAACTAACCAATATAGCCAGAAGTAATTTCTATCCGTCACTCCGCATCACAGCGAGCGGAGGCATTCAAAGTATCGATATAGACAAATTGTTTAGTGCCGGGTCCCTCTTCGGAGCCATCGCAGGCTCTCTTACACAACCAATATTTAATGGGAGACAAATACGCACACAATATGAAGTTAGCATAGCGCGACAGGAAGAAGCGTTGATTAAATACAAAATGTCTGTGTTGAATGCAAGCAGGGAAGTCTCCGATGCCTTGTACACTTACAAAGCTGCTGATGAGAAGGTAAAGATCAAACAAAAGGAATTTCAGGCCTATGTCCGGGCAATTAGTGATTCAGAGGAATTGATGAATTACGGAATGGCAACCTATCTGGAAGTGCTTACCGCCCGTGAAAATATGTTTAATGCACAATTGAGTATCATCAACATTGAATTCAGCAGATTGAGCGCGATGGTTGAGTTATATAGAGCTGTCGGCGGAGGATGGAGATGATCGGTGACTGTTAAATGTTGTTGGATTCATGTAATGGGGTTTGAAGAGGAGTGCTAACCTTAAATTTTCCAGGTAGGTAGATGATTAATAATCGTCTATTACCTTTTATCGCACCCTGACAACATTAGATCCTGAAATTCACAGGCTATTTGCAGTTTGTTTTGACGTGATGGCCGTAAAAGCCATAAATACTATAGCGTCAAATTATTATTTTTATGGCTACTTGAATTTTTATTTCAATTCAACTTATCCAAGGGCGTTTTCCCCTTACATTTTCATTATTTATCCTTGAAATCGATCGCCGGACCGTTAGTTGTGAAAATAATTATATATATTCTTTTGTATTTCATAGCAAGTTGTGAAGAATGTATTTATCTTTGTAGTTAAATATCTACAAGAGTGGTCGAGTTAAGTGAACTATTGATAGATTTGATTTTCAAGCAAAAATCAGCAACCGTGCCTGAATTGGGTACGTTTGAGTTTGTTGCAAACCCAGCCAGAATACACTTTGGGGAAAATATTATTTATCCGCCCAGTCAACAATTGGTTTTTTCCGATGGAAAAATGGATACCGGAGAAGTTGGATTTACCGAATTTCTGGTTCAGGAGAAAGGCTTTGATGAACATGAAGCTCTTATCAGGGTCAAGGCCTATGTTCACAAAATTAAAGGGAACCTTGACACTCTGGGATATTCTTATCTTCCCGGCCTCGGCACGCTTCACCGATCCGAAAATTCTTCACTTGAATTTACACCCGGTGATAAGATTAAGGCTATGAAGCCTACCCTTGGGCTTCCTGAAATCAAGGTGGAGCCAATTGTTCGGGAATATGTCGATCCTGATAAGGTGGTCAGGGAAACAGAGGTGGCTGGTCCGGTGAATGATTTAGGCGATGACAGCAGATCATCGAAGTCTTGGGTTCTCCCGGTAGTGCTTGCCTTTATTCTGGTAGGGCTTAGCGTAACCGGTTATTACCTGTATAAAATGCAATCAGACAATAAGGGGCCTCAAGAGGCAAATCCGGTTGAAATACCAGCAGATACAGCAGGTGTTGAAGATAATCAGGCAAGTGCCGTACCGTCCGCTGATGATGCCGGTCTGAATGGAATGACCGATGATGAGGGTTCAACCTATCAACCGGATGATATTGTTACTGACAGTAATCTTTCGGAAACCAATACGCAGGGAATTTCAAATGCGGAAACAAAAACTGAAACATCTGCTTCGTCATCCTCAGGTAGTACAAAGCCGGTTAAAAAGGTGGAAAAGAAGGCTGAAAAACCTTTGGAAGATACACCCTATACAGGAAAAGTCTGTGCCATCATAGTAGGAGTCATGTCAAAGCCGGAAAATGCCAGAAGATTGGCCAGGACCATAACGAACGCAGGTTTTCAGCCATTTGCCTATACTTCAAAGGGTTTGACACGAGTGGGGGCTACTTGCAATTGCGATGATCAAAGTATTGATTCAACGCTCAGGCAAATGAAGAAAATCAGCGCTGATGCCTGGCTGTATGAATCAGAATAGGCAAGGCCTTCAATGCTTCAGTGATCGAAGGTACTCACTTCTCATTTTACTTAAAAATTCCGGTGTTACACCAATGTAGGAAGCCATCTGCTTTTGTGGGATCCTGTTGATCAGTTCAGGATATGTATTGCAGAAACTGACAAATCTTTCCTTTGCTGTCAGGCTTAGCCGGTCAATAATACGTTGCCTGTTGGCTGCGAGATTCTTCTCCATAAGTATCCTGAAATAACGTTCCAACTTAGGAACAAGGGAAAAGGCCTTTTCACGGTCTTCCCGGGTTATCATCAGAATGGTACTTTCTTCAATAGCATCAATGTTTAGAGAGGCCGGCATTCCGGTAACAAAACTGTGAATGTCGGTAATCCACCAATCATTTGGAGCAAATTGCAGGATGTGCTCAAATCCGTTTTTGTCGACAGAATAGGCGCGAAGGCAACCATTCACTACAAATGATAAATGGTGATTGGCCTGGCCTTCATGCAAGATGAATTGCTTCCTTTTAAGCTTCTTTTCAGTAAATAGTTCTAAAATATAAGCTTGCTCCTTTTCTGAAAGGTCGATTTTTCGCCGGATATTATTTACAAGTAATTCATGATTCATTCTGTAAAATTCAATAAAAATTCTCAAAAAAGCAATATTGGTTGCATAAATGACCGGGGAAGCTTTTAATTTCTTTTAATTCAGCCAAACGCACCTTGTAATGTTTAATGGCTCCGGAACAATACAAAATTAGTAGGAGGTTATAAGCTATTCGCCCGCTTTTCCTTCCAATCAATCCGGCTTTCTAATTGGTTTGACAAGTATCCATATCAAGGATACCATGCGCGCTATACTTATGCGATCGGGACTATGGAGAAGTTGGAGGACGGACATTTGTATTTATATTTTGGTGCCAAACGATTTTGTCCTAATCCGGACCAAACGTGCATTCACCCCGCATGAATCAGCAATTTTGAAATAAAATGCACTGAATATTTATAAAAACAAGCGGGTTTTTCATAGAAAATCGTGAAGTTTAGTAATTTTACAGTAAAACCAATAATTATGGCCACAAACATTTTGGGTCAGGCCTTCGAACCGGCCACTCCGCCCACCTCCGACGAAAAGACAATGGCATTGTTATCTCATTTGCTCGTTTTAGTAGCCTCCTTTGTCGCCCCTCTGGTAATTTATCTATTAAAGAAAGACGAATCTTCCTTTGTAGCCAATAACGCCAAAGAATCATTGAATTTCCAGATTACTATTGCCATTGCTATAGGCGTGAGTGTCCTTTTGATGATGGTCCTGATCGGGTTTCTTTTGATTTTCGCAGTTTCATTAGCTAATCTCGTATATGTTATCATAGCAACCATGAGAGCTTCGGAAGGGAAAGAGTATCAGTATCCTTTCTGCATTCGACTTATCAAATAAACATTCATTACTTGAATCTTTTTTCACAATGGCTGACTTACTCCGGTCAACCCAATGACTGTTTTATGTAATGGTTAGAGACATCTGTATACCGGAACTGAATATTTTGTACAAAACGGAAAAAGCAATAAGGATATGTTGAATTTGAAGATAATCCACGCCAGTACAAGAGAAGGGCGCCGCGGGTTGCCGGTCTCGAAATGGGTGGTGGATGCGGCAAGAAAGGAAACAGATTTTGAAGTTGAATTCATCGATCTGAAGGAACTTGGACTTCCCTTCATTGACGAGCCTGAGCATCCTCGACTCAAGCAATACGTGCATCGGCACACAGTGGAATGGAGTAATAAAATCGACCATGCCGATGCCTTCATCTTTGTGACATGTGAATACAATCACGGTATGCCGGCCACACTTAAGAATGCACTCGATTTTTTGGTTCAGGAATGGGCCTTTAAGCCGGTTGCCTTTGTCGGATATGGCGGTATATCTGCAGGGACACGTGCTATCCAGCAATTGAAGCAGGTCACATATTCACTTAAGATGTTTCCCTTCGATGGGGTGTTGTTGCCTTTTTTCAATACACAGATCAGCGAGGAGGGTGTTTTTTTGCCGACCTCTTCTAACAGTAGAGCGCTTGATATGATGTTCAAGGAACTAAAACGTCTTGGAGAAGGGATGAAGGCGTTGCGTTAGATTATCCGGAGAAAACCCTTGCGTTGTTTGAAAATTGACCTTATATTTGAATGGGTTGTAATTAGGTAACAACGAATTTTATTGAATGATAAAAATTATAATGTCAAGATGAGTAAATATTTTTCTACATGGATGATGGCTATCATCGCACTTTTCTCTTTTTTTACAAATGAACTCATCGCCCAGAATAGCAAAAAGACAGAAAATGTAGTGTTGATCCTGATCGATGGATATCGTTGGCAGGAATTGTTTAGAGGGGCAGAGAGGGGTCTGTTGGCGGATAAGAGATTTAACAGCGAGGATTCTATCGCCCGATTTAAGAAATACTGGGACGAGGATCCGTTGGTGCGCAGAAAAAAATTGATGCCCTTTACTTGGGAATACATCGCCAGGCATGGCCAGATATATGGCAACCGGGACTATGACAATTTGGTTGAAGTGACTAACCCATACTGGATCTCCTATCCGGGTCGCGCTGAATTATACAGTGGTTTTGTCGATTCTTCCATCCAGAAGAACAGCCATCCCAATAATTCAAATATCAATGTACTGGAATTCATCCATCGGCAAAAAGGCTTTGAGGGAAGTGTAGCAGCCTTTGTATGCTGGCGTCCGGCCGGCCTGGCCCTGAATAAGGAGAATGCCGGTTTTCTCATCAATGTGCCGTGGGAGGATGTCAAGGGCGAAAAGCTGACTGATGCCCAAAAGCTGGCCAATGAATTACAGCATTATGCACCACTCGTTTTCGGCTATGGCGAACGACTGGATTTTGCCGTTTATGCACTGGCTTCCACCTATATCATGGCCAACCATCCACGATTTACCTATATCGATCTGGGTGATACAGACGAATATGCCCATGCAGGACAGTATGACAAATATCTGGATGACATATTCAATATCGACAGAATGATTGGCAATCTATGGAATTCCATGCAGGCTGATGCTTTCTATAAAGATAAAACCACTTTCATCATCGTCACTGACCACGGCCGCGGTGAAGGCGACCAGTGGACCGATCATTATCATACGGTTCCGCATTCCGGTGAAACCTGGGCAATGATCCTCGGACCTGACAGCAAAGCATTAGGGGAGGTAAAGACTCCCGGCAGGATATACCAGAATCAGTTTGCGGCAACTATGGCAAGGCTTCTCAATCTCGAATATACAGCAAATGGCAGGGCCGGAATGCCGGTGGAAAGTATGATGAGGTAGCGTATTTACTACTTTTGGACTACTAAAAATGAACCATAAAAGGTAAAAGAAATCCGAATAATCTTTTTGTGCCCTACGTGTATTTGTATCGGAAGGAAATTCCCGAATTCAATATATAAAACACACGGGTCTATTAATCAGGTAAATAATTAACGGTAATTTAATCTTCTTCAAAGAAGATTGAATCCTTATAATCGTCTATATCGCGACGTTCTTTCTTTGTAGGACGTCCTGTTCCTTTGTCCCTTTGTTCCGGTCTGGCCTTACCGGCAAACCAGCTTTCAAACTTGTTGAGCTCTTCTTCAGGTGTTATATTCTCGTAACAGGTAACGGCAATTGGGGCGCCAACACGCTTGTCAATGACGGTAATCACCCGAAGGCGGTAGTTGATATGGTCTTTCTTACACTCTATGATGTCTCCTGCTTTAACAAGCCCGGATGGTTTAGCACTTATGCCATTGATCTTCACTTTGCCACCGGTACAAGCATCTGAGGCTATGCTGCGGCTTTTAAAAAACCGAATCGCCCACAGCCATTTGTCTACCCGCGTCTTATCAAGCCCCGGCATCAATCATCAGAATTATCTGCCAATAAAGTGTTTTTATCAAGTACAGGTAATTTCATGTTGAGAGCTTCAAGTTCACGAACTATCACAGAGGCAATAAAATAATTGCGATACCATCTGTTATCGACAGGCACGATATGCCATGGAATGGAGCTATGATTTAAAGCGTATTCATAGGCTTTGGTGTATTCATTCCATAGCTTCCGCTCCTCCCAGTCATTGGGATTGTGTTTCCAGTTTTTTTCCGGCTCCTCAAGCCTTTCCTTAAGCTGTTTGAGTTGATTGTCTTTACTGATGTGCATGAAGAACTTAAGGACCAGTGTATTGTTGTCAAATTGGAGTAATTCTTCAAATGCATTGATGGCAGCCATGCGCTTATGTACCCGATCCTCATCAATCCATTTATGTACCCGCTGAATCAGAATATCTTCATAATGAGAGCGGTTGAAAACCTGAATAAATCCCTTTTCCGGTGTATTGGCATGAATCCTCCAAAGAAAATCATGATTCATTTCCTCTTCACTCGGTTTCTTAAACGCTTCTACTCGCACACCCTGAGGACTGCATCGGGAAAACACATTCTTGGTCGCACCATCTTTCCCGCTGGCGTCAGGTCCTTGAAAAACAATGAGAACGGAGTGTTTCTTCTCGGCATATAAAATATGTTGCAAATGACCAATGCGCTCGTATAGTTCCATTGTCGGGGTAATGAGATCTTCCTTTTTCATGGATTTGGGTGCTTTTGTAGATATTTTAGAGAGTTTGATTTCCTTCTGCATTTGAATACTTTGATTTAAGTAAAATAAAAGACAATCATCAGTCAAATATAGCTATCTGTGAAAATACTTCATAATTCAGCGTCAGAAATTATCCATTGCCTGTTGCAGATCCGCCAGCCAGATCCTTCTTCTCCTCATTTTTGTCTTCAAAATAAATTATTGGGAATGGTATAAATCAACTAATTTGGAGCCAATTATTACTTTTAAAAAATATTATACTCATGAAATTTGCCTTACCCTGTGTGAAAAATAATTTGCACTTTTTTCTGATTCTTGCCCTGTGGGTTGTTTCGGTCAAAGTGTCTGAAGCCCAGAGTGATTTCAGGATCCACCGATGCGGAAATACGCTGATGGACAAAATTATGGAAGAGAGGCATCCCGGTTTCCTGGATAATCAAAATAAAGCTTTCAGCACTGCTCAAAATATGCCGATGCCTAGAAATGGCGATGTTCTGCGAATTCCGGTTGTGTTTCACGTCATCTATAATACTGATAAGCAAAATATACCGGATGAATATATTTACAATCAAATGGAAGTTATCAATGATGCTTATCGCAACAGACATGGCGATACTGCGAATACAAGACCGGTATTCAAACATTTGGCGGCTGATGCTGAGATAGAGTTTTTTCTGGCCGATATCGACCCGGATGGCAATCCAACCAACGGCATTACCAGGACCCAAACAGATATTGAGACATTTGGTGACCTCACCCTTATCCTGGGCGGTTTCAATCTGGAACATTTTGAAAAAATGAAGCATTCTAATCAGGGTGGGCATGACGCCTGGCCTACTAATCGCTATCTTAACATATGGGTGGCTGACGCAGGTATCAAGTTTTTGGGTTTGTACTTTCCGGCATTGCTAGGACTGGCAACCCCGCCAAGATATCCCACACTGCCGGACAACTGGCCCGATGAAGATTTCGGTGATATCGTCGATGGAGTGTTCCTGCAATATCAAACAATCGGCAATAACAATCCATACAAATCGGACCTTTCCGATCTGGTGTCTGCAGGACGTACTGCAGTACATGAAATAGGCCACTATCTTGGTTTACGTCATATCAATGGCGATGAAGAATGCGGTTCAGACGGAATTGATGATACGCCTGTCATGGACCTTTCCACACAAATGGCTAATGCTTGCCCCGGTACTGATGTAAATACCTGTGGTGCAGGAGAGCCGGGGGATTTACCGGATATGTGGGAAAATTACATGGATTATTCCAACGACATTTGTCAGACTCTATTCACAATCGGACAGGTCGGCCATATGAGAAAAGTGTTGACCGGGCAACGCGATACACTCCTCAATTGGGCATTGAATACACAAAGGACAAATATTGAAGCCATGAACCTGTATCCCAATCCCGCCAACAGTGCGATTCAAATTGGCAGTATTCCACTTGGTGGAAATATGATTATCAGCAATTCCTTGGGAAAAGTGGTCATGCACTTTGAGCGGTTACAGGAATACAGGATCGATGTATCAGCCCTTCCTCCGGGATGTTATTTCATAACATATTTGTCTGAACAGACTAAGAAATACAACAGCCGATTCGTTATAGTGAGGTAATGATAGTACATTAACGGATATGACAGGTGTTTGGTATTATTGAGCTTTAAAGCTGGGACCAATCTACCTTCCGGCCAATACTAATTTTATTTTTAACCTTGTCCGCGGGAATGTTTTTTCATTGATTGGATATTAAGATTAATTACCTTTCTGGTATGATTTCCGGAATAATAATACTGGTCATTTTATGTTAACTTTTTTCGGAACAATGATTATTTTGAGGTAAAAATTCAGGGAATTATGGGTGATTTTATGTCACAACCGATGGTGCAAATTGTATTGAGATGTATAGCGGTATATCTGTTTGTTGTGTTGGCACTGCGCATATTCGGGAAGACAGAATTGGCCCAACTTTCTGTTGTTGACCTCGTATTCATCCTGCTTATCAGTAACAGTGTGCAGAATGCGATGGTTGGACCGGACACAAGCCTGGGCGGTGGTTTGGTGGCAGCCTTTTCTCTCTTCACGCTCAATTATGGATTCAAGAGACTCATCGCAAAAAATAAAAAGGTCAGTGATTTGATTCAGGGAAAGGAGATACTTCTGGCTTACAACGGCAAGGTGCATATGGCAAACCTAAAAAAAGCCGGTCTGACTGAATCCGAGTTAAATGCAGCTATACGGGAACATGGCGTACAGGACATCTCCGGGGTAGACCTTGCGATGCTGGAAGTAGATGGAAATATTAGTGTTATTTCGGATGATTATAAAAAAAGGGCTTCCCTTCCTTCACCTCATAAGCACAAGCATAAATGGAAGGGCGGGATCAATTGATTACTGCCCGGCCCCCCAATTTATTTTAATGGGTCGAATGTTATTACAAATAATTGTCAGGTTTACATCTTCATGCCGGCCAATGCGGGATTGGCCAAACGGCGGCGTTCACTCTCAGAAAGAACTATTTTTCTGAGTCGCTGACTTTTAGGTGTTACCTCCAGATATTCATCAGCCTGGATATATTCCATAGCCTCTTCCAGGGAGAATTTACGGGGTGGGGTCACCCTGGCTGCATCGTCCTTACCGGAAGCCCTGAAGTTGGTCAACTGCTTGGCTTTCACGATATTGATAACAAGGTCATTTTCGCGGATATGCTCTCCCACAACCTGACCTTCGTAGATTTCTTCTCCCGGATCTACGAAGAAGGTACCTCTGTCCTGTAGCTTGTCCAATGCATATGCCGTACAAGGTCCTGTTTCCATAGAAACCAGAACACCCATACTCCTGCCCGGGATGTCGCCAACCCATGGTTCGAATGACTTGAACCTGTGATTCATCACTGCCTGACCGGCTGTTGCAGTCAGGACCTGATTGCGCAGACCGATAATTCCACGTGAAGGTATATTGAATTCAAGATGTTGAAGATCACCTTTTGGCTCCATTACGGTCAACTCTGCCTTTCGTTGTGTCGCCAGTTCTATCACTTTTCCGGACAGTTCTGCAGGCACATCTACATAGAGGGTCTCGATAGGTTCATGCTTCCTGCCATCGATCTCCTTGATGATTACACGTGGCTGGCCTACTTGTAGTTCATATCCTTCACGACGCATGGTCTCGATCAGTACAGAGAGGTGCAGGATACCACGGCCGAATACCATCATTGCATCCGGTGATTCTGTGTCCTCCACACGAAGGGCTAGATTTTTTTCGGTTTCCTTCATCAGTCGTTCGCGGATATGTCGGGAAGTGACATATTTGCCTTCCTTGCCGAAGAAGGGGCTGTTGTTAATGGTGAAGAGCATACTCATCGTAGGCTCGTCAATCTGAATACCTGGTAATGCCTCCTGATTCTCCACATCACTGATGGTATCTCCTATGTCAAAGCCATCCAGGCCGACAACGGCACAGATGTCACCACAACCTACCTCGTTAGTCTTTTTTCTTCCAAGACCTTCGAATGTATGTAATTCCTTCACACGGCCCCTTACAACAGTGCCGTCTCTTTTCATCAATGCAATCGGCTGATTTTCCTTTATGCTGCCCCTGCTCACCCTGCCGATGGCGATACGTCCTACGAAGGAGGAATAGTCCAGTGAGGTAACTTGCATCTGTAAAGTGCCCTCATTGTGAGGGGCTGAAGGTATATGCTCGATGATGGCATCCAGCAATGCGGTGAAGTCGGTAGTAGGTTTTTTCCAGTCATTACTCATCCAGCCATGCTTTGACGAACCATAGACAACAGGAAAGTCAAGTTGTTCTTCCGTTGCATCGAGGGCGAAGAACAGGTCGAAAATCATTTCGTGGATCTCATCCGGTCTGCAATTTTCCTTGTCCACTTTGTTGATCACCACGATAGGCTTTAGACCCAGGGAAAGAGCCTTTGAGGTGACAAATCTTGTCTGAGGCATCGGACCTTCGAAGGCATCAACCAGCAACAGAACACCGTCGGCCATCTTAAGAACACGCTCGACTTCACCTCCGAAATCTGCGTGACCGGGAGTGTCAATGATGTTGATCTTTACTCCCTTGTAATTGACGGCGACATTTTTTGATACGATGGTGATGCCACGTTCCCTTTCCAGGTCGTTGTTGTCCAGAATCAATTCACCCGGATTCTGATTGTCGCGAAACAGGTTGGTCTGATGAAGAATCTTATCGACAGTGGTTGTCTTACCGTGGTCTACGTGGGCGATGATAGCGATATTTCTGATTTCCTGAGCCATTCAATATTTTGTTTTGAAAAAAGAGGCGCAAAGGTACGTTTTTTTGTCTTGAAATATATACATAAAATGCAAATATTCAATTCATTATCAAATTGTTCGGCTTTTTTCTTTTCAGGAAAAATATTATATGTTAAACCGGGTCGGGCAAATGTATAAGATTGTGTAACCGGTCAGGCGCATTGCCGATAAATAGTGAACAATAATTCATAGTAATGATTCAAAAGCGGAACATCAACAAAATCCACCGGGAACCCGAACAGATTCAGAAATGAATATATCATCAGAAACGCTTATTGCTTTGATTAGAGGTTTGCAAGGATTTTGTCGGCTGAATCTAATTGGTCAAAAATCCCTATAAATTGGTTGCCTCTGATAGCAATCATGTCAAATTCAGTGCATCTCGGCCATATAGGTGATTGGTTTTAATGGAGAAGCATCAATTTTCAATTTACGAATTGATTAAAAAAAGGCAAAATGGTTGAAGTTTTGAGGATTGCTGAGATATTGAGGCAGGATACTTCCCATATACCTAATGATAGAAAAGGGCAATTCTTTATGCCTCAAAAATTGTCGGTCTTAATCGAGAAATGAAAGGTTATTTTTTCCATGCCGTTATTTTCTTACTACCTTTTTTCGGAGTACCTTTGCGACTTAATTGGCTGAAAATGATTTTTTTCTTTGAAGGCAGTGGCAATACTGTCTATGCACTACAAACAGAGAATGCCCTTTCCGACAGCGACATATCCAAACTCTCCTGGCTTTTTGGCGATGGCAGATTGATAGAGAGCAAGGTTGTGGAAGGTACCTTTGTCGGGCCTCGAGCCACAATGGTGACACCATGGAGTACCAATGCGGTTGAGATTACGCAGAATATGGCCATCGAAGGAATCACCCGTATTGAGGAATTTGTCAGGTCAGAAAGTGATCATCCTTCCTATGATCCCATGCTTTCAGCCAAATACAATTCCTTGGGTCAAGACATATATTCCGTTAGGAGCAAGCCGGAACCAATTCTTGAAATTACAGATATTGCCACCTACAATGAGACAGAAGGTCTGGCCCTCAGTGAAGAGGAAATTCTGTACCTCAATGACCTTTCAGATAGACTTGGCAGGCCGCTCACAGATTCAGAAGTGTTTGGATTCTCTCAGGTCAACTCTGAACATTGCCGCCACAAAATCTTCAATGGAACCTTTGTCATAGATGGCGAGGAGCAGCCGGACTCGCTTTTCCGGATGATCAAGAAGACATCACAGGCCAATCCAAACTCCATTGTCTCTGCATACAAGGACAACGTAGCCTTTCTGAAGGGACCAATCATCAGGCAATTCGCTCCCAAAAGACCCGATGTTCCGGAGTATTTTGAAATAAAGGAAGTGGCTTCTGTCCTATCTCTCAAGGCGGAGACGCATAATTTTCCCACTACAGTCGAACCATTCAATGGCGCGGCAACAGGCTCCGGAGGGGAGATCCGCGACAGGCTTGCCGGTGGACAGGGAGCCTTGCCTCTGGCAGGTACTGCGGTATACATGACAAGCTACTCACGGCTGAGTGATAATAGGGATTGGGAAAAGGCTAACCCCGAGCGAAAATGGCTTTACCAGACACCACTGGATATTCTGATCAAGGCTTCCAATGGCGCCTCTGACTTTGGAAACAAGTTCGGACAACCCCTAATCTGTGGTTCCGTGCTAACATTTGAACACAAGGAAGCAGATCGTACCCTTGGTTATGACAAGGTTATCATGCAAGCCGGAGGCATTGGTTTTGGGAAGGCGGGACAGGCAAAAAAGCACATTCCGGCGGCAGGTGATAAGATCATCGTCATGGGTGGCGAAAACTACCGTATTGGTATGGGCGGAGCGGCTGTCTCCTCCGCTGATACAGGAGAATTTGGCTCCGGCATAGAACTTAATGCTGTGCAGCGGTCTAACCCTGAAATGCAGAAACGAGTAGCCAACGCCATCCGAGGTATGGTGGAAAGCGATCATAATCACATCCTGTCCATACATGATCATGGAGCAGGCGGTCATCTCAACTGCTTGTCTGAACTGGTTGAACAAACCGGAGGATTTATCGACCTTGATAAACTGCCTGTTGGAGATCCAACCCTATCTGCGCGTGAAATCATTGGCAACGAATCACAGGAACGAATGGGCCTGGTGATTGCTGACAGTCATATCGACACCCTCAACAAAGTTGCCGAACGAGAAAGAGCTCCCATGTATATTGTAGGCAAAGTCAGCAATGATCATCGCTTTACCATAGCTTCCTCATCTACCGGTGCAAGACCGATGGATCTGAAACTTGGTGACATGTTCGGCAGCTCACCAAAGACCATCATGGAAGACAAGACCATCGACAGGCAATATTCACCCCTCATATATGACAGGAAAAGAATTGACGAATATCTGGAGAGTGTGCTGCGTCTTGAGGCCGTGGCGTGTAAGGACTGGCTGACCAATAAGGTGGATCGCTGTGTCGGAGGCTTGGTGGCAGTCCAGCAATGTGCCGGACCACTTCAGCTACCGCTAAACAATTGTGGAGTGATGGCACTGGATTATTCCGGCCGTGACGGGATTGCCACATCGGTGGGGCATTCACCACTGACAGCACTGATTGATTCTGCTGCAGGGAGCAGAAATGCCATCGCCGAAGCATTGACCAATATTGTCTGGGCCCCGCTGCAGGATGGCATCCGAAGCATATCGCTCTCTGCCAATTGGATGTGGCCTTGTAAGAATGAAGGCGAGGACGCACGACTGTACAACGCAGTCAGGGCTTGTTCGGACTTTGCCATCGCCTTGGGAATCAACATACCTACCGGAAAAGACTCTCTCTCTATGAAGCAGAAATATCCCGAAGGAGAGGTCTTGGCACCCGGTACTGTCATTATTTCAGCAGCCGGACATTGTAATGATGTGAGAAAGGTCGTTGGACCCGTCCTGAAAAAAGAGGATGCCGGGATCTATTATATCAATTTTTCCGGAATGTCACCCCGGCTGGGAGGTTCTTCATTCGCTCAGGTATTGAACAGAGTAGGAGATACCGCTCCGGACATTGCAGATGCATCCGAATTTGTTGAAAAATTTGCTGTTATTCAGAGTCTGGTCAGTCAGGGGTTGATTTCTGCGGGCCATGACATTGGAAGCGGAGGCTTGATTACCACCTTGCTGGAAATGTGCTTCGCTGACCGTGGACTAGGGGCTGAAATCGACCTTTCAGCGCTTCCCGGTGAAGACATCATCCATAAATTGTTTGCAGAAAATGCAGGAGTAGTCATACAGGCATCCTCAGTTGCTGAAGAAATATTGATTGGTGCCGGAGTTGAATTTTTCCCAATAGGCAAAATAAGAAGAGAAGCCACTTTGCAGGTCAGGGATCATGAAGATTCTCACACTTTTGATATCGACAGATTGCGTGACATCTGGTTCGAAACATCCTATCTGCTGGATATCAGACAAAGTGGACCGAAGAAGGCAAAGGAGCGATATGACAACTATAAGCATCATTTGTTGCATTATAAATTCCCGGCTTCTTTTGATGGAAAATTGCCACACATTGATTCTGCCAGGCCACGCCCAAAGGCTGCTGTTCTCCGGGAAAAGGGGAGTAATTCGGAACGGGAGCTGGCCAATGCACTTTACTCAGCCGGATTTGATGTGAAGGATGTGCACATGACCGATTTGATCAGTGGACGTGAAACCCTGGATGATATTCAGATGATTGGCGCTGTAGGTGGATTTTCAAATTCTGATGTACTTGGTTCTGCAAAAGGCTGGGCCGGCGCGTTTTTGTATAACGAAAAAGCCAGGAGTGCCCTGGAGCGCTTCTTTGCCCGGGAAGATACCCTGTCTGTAGGCGTGTGCAACGGGTGCCAGTTATTCATCGAACTGGGTCTTATCAACCCGGATCACGAAGTAAAGCCTAAAATGCGTCACAATACTAGTGAGAAGCACGAATGTATATTTACCACCCTGACCATCGGTGATAATAATTCCGTCATGTTGTCATCCCTTGCAGGATCTACCCTCGGTGTTTGGGTGTCACACGGAGAAGGTCGATTCAGTTTGCCGTATGAAGAAAACAAATACCATATCGTAGCCAAATATGCTTATGACACTTATCCGGCAAGCCCCAATGGCTCAGATTACAATACGGCTATGATGTGTGATGTCTCAGGCCGCCATCTGGTCATGATGCCTCATATCGAACGTTCCTTCTTCCAGTGGAACTGGCCTTATTATCCCGAAGGACGTAATGATGAAGTGTCTCCGTGGGTAGAAGCCTTCGTCAATGCCAGGAAATGGATTGAAGCCAGAGAATGAAGTAAAAGTGAAAAGGAATAGATTTTTATAGGGTTAGTTAGCCTTCGAATTTTATCAAATTATTCGTATATTCGATACTTTTTCGATGCTGATATACCGTTTATGAGAAAAATTCTGCTCTTTGTATCCTTTGCACTTGCTGTATTGATCGGTATTCTTACATTCAATTATTTTTCCATATCGTCCAGGCAGACTGCCCCAACTCATGAAAAGGCGGATATATCTTCCATAGTAGGCGCCGAAGAAAGGTTGTCCAGGGCGATCACATTTCCGACTGTCTCATTTGAAGATAGTACAGATGCAGACTATACGCCATTCGTTGCATTCCACAAATATTTACAGTCAACCTTTCCGGCAATATATGAAAATCTGGAAGTCGAAAATATCAATGAATTTTCACTGCTTTTTCATTGGAAAGGTAGCGATAGTAATCTAAAGCCGGTAATACTAATGGCTCATCAGGATGTCGTTCCGGTGTCAGAGGATTCAAAAAACCTTTGGACAGTTCATCCGTTTGAAGGTACCATCAAGGATGGATTTTTATGGGGCAGAGGTTCTATTGATGACAAGTCCAACCTAATGGGCCAGTTAGAAGCAGTCAATTTCTTGTTAGGCCTGCAATTCAGGCCCAGGAGGGATATCTACCTTGCCTTTGGCCATGACGAGGAATTGGGTGGTGAAAATGGCGCCATGAAAATCGCTCAACTGTTGAAATCCAGAGGCATTGAAGCAGAGTTTGTACTGGATGAAGGCGGAATCGTCACTGACAATATGGTGCCGGGTGTAAGGCAACCTGTTGCCCTTATAGGTACTTCGGAAAAAGGTTATCTTGACTTAACCCTTTCTGTCCGCATCGAAGGCGGCCACTCATCCATGCCGAAGAAGGATAATGCCATTGGGGTAATAAGCAAGGCACTTACCAACCTGTCGGATCATCCTTTTCCTCCTCAATTGTCACCATCGGTAAGGGATTTTTTCAGTTATGTAGGCCCGCACTCCTCATTTATCAACAGACTTGCCATCAGTAATATGTGGTTATTCAAACCGGTGTTGTTCAAGATGATTGGAAAGTCAGCTCCCGGGGATGCCATGATCCGGACCACCATGGTACCGACGATTATCCATGGTGGTGACAAATCAAATGTTGTACCCGATATTGCTACTGCCAATGTCAATCTTCGTTTGTTGCCCGGTACAACCATTCCGGATGCCATAGATCATGTCCGGAAGGTCATAAATAATCCGGCTGTTAAAATAGAGGCGTTGGGCGAACAAAAAGAAGCCGGTATCGTTTCTCCGGCAGACAATGATGCCTTTAAATATATATCCGATGCTGTGCATAAAAACTTTCCTAATACACTGGTTTCGCCATTCCTGATGATTGGAGGCACCGATTCAAAGCATTTTGAAATACTGTCGCAAAATATTTATAAATTTAGTCCACTGATCGATCCGATTGGTTTTCATGGTGTTGACGAAAGGCTCAATCTGAAAGCCTATCCCCAGGCAATCGGATTTTATGTCGATCTCATCAAGTCTTTGTGAAAGTACTTAATACAATAAGAGATCAATGCAATGATCCACATCCGGTCAGTGATTGAATGAGATTTGAATGGATTGGCATCCGGTATTGATCCTGCGGATCTTGATGGCCGCATTTTCTGAATTCTTGACTTTGGTCAATTTGATTAAGAAGAGGGGAGTAAATAAAAATCTAAAAAAGATAAGCGCCGGTGTCTCTGAAGAAAAGAATACCTATATAGATGAATTTCCGGAACCCATAAAATCAGTAGCAATGACCATCGCCGAACAATTATATCGCAAAGGAGTAAAGGAAGGGAAAGAACAAGGTGTTCAGGAAGGCCTTAAAAAAGGCTTGAAACAAGGTATTGAAAAAGCGAAGTTTGAAATAATTGTAAAGTTATTTGAAAATGGTGCATCTATCGGTTTTATAACCAACATTACCGGACTTCCCGAAAATAAAATTAAAGAAATTTTGAATATACAATAATCGGTTTGATGGAGCTTGATTGTCATTTATTTATTCAAATTTCTACATCTCCGGCAGAAATTTTTTAGATTTTTAAAATAAATCATTCGGAGGGCTCTATTATTAAAGGTAGCTTTATTTATCAAAGTCAAAATTTAATTCCTCCCGAATTGGCCAATGCACCTTCCCGGCAAACAATTCCGTAAACCTTCCCCATAAAATTGAACTTTAGATTGATGTTCCAGCCTTAATTGACTCTCTGATTTTTCCATCAAATTTTTCGAGCGATGCAAAGTTTCCGGAACGGTTCTCCCTCTTATGGAAGATTATCAGCAAATTAAGGATTTTTAACCTTGCGTCACCCAAAACAGTTACCCGACTCCATTCATAATATTGATTATTAGGTCTTTATAAAAATTTGTAAATTAAAAGTGCCGAAGTCAGGAAAAGAATCGGATGATAATGCCCTGTAATAGTTTTTGCAGGGTATTTTTTTTCAGGTCGGAGTAGAAGGCGTATCAAATTGGGAAGCAGCATACATTGGTAAAGATGAAAAGGGCCTTCTATCGGTTTATTTGGCGAACGTGGCATTCTCAATCAAGTACAATTAATGCCGATTAGCATTTTTCTCGAGTCGGCCGGACAAGTATCTGCTCGCGGAAGGATGGAGAATCGTGGTAGTCTTGAAAAATGTAATTAATTTTTAAAACGGAGCATCTATAAAATCATCATCATTCGCCCGGCTGCCTTTTCTGATGATGCCCGAACTGCCGGAATCACTTATTGCTGAAGCCGAACCAAATCCGAATAAATGATTTGCATCGTCCGGGTCCTGGTATCGGGCGTATTCACGTACAAAGGTCATCTTGATATTGCCAAGTGCACCGTTACGGTGTTTCTGGATGAGGAGCTCTGCTTCCGGTTCTGCGACATTAATGCCACCTTCTTCTGCGAGATTGTGATAGTCGGGCCTGTATATGAATCCTACGATATCAGCATCCTGCTCTATGGAGCCTGATTCCCGAAGGTCGGACAGCATGGGGCGCTTATCAGCCCGCGTCTCCAATGCCCGGCTCAGCTGTGACAGGGCGATGACGGGCACATTCAATTCTTTGGCAAGACCTTTTAAGGCACGGGAGATGACAGAGACTTCCTGGGTGCGGTTGCCGCCCATCTTTGACTCACTCCCGGCTGACATCAACTGCAGGTAGTCGATGACGATCATCTGGATATTGTGCTGTGTCTTCAGCCTTCTGCATTTTGCCCTCATTTCAAAGATGTTGATTGCCGGCGTATCGTCCACAAAGATCTTCAGGTCGGACTTTGTCTGAAGGGTATGATGAAAACGCTTTAATTCGTCATCAGATAGCTTCCCGTCTCGTAAGGCGGAGCTGGATATTTCAGCCTCCATGGCTATAATCCGTTGAGCCATCTGCAGGGTGGACATCTCCAAAGAGAAGATCGCCACCGGAAAACCTTTCTTGGCTGCATTGACAGCCATGGAAAGAACAAGTGCCGTCTTACCCACACTGGGTCGAGCTGCGATGATGACTAAATCGGAAGGTTGCCACCCTGAAGTAAGCTTGTCCAGCTCCCTGAAACCGGTCGACACTCCGGTCAAGCCTTCAGGTCGACTGGCCATCTCTTCCATTCGGAGTCTTACCTGATTGGCCATAGCAGTAAAGGTCTGTGGCCCGTTGTTGAGGTTGTTGTCGGTGATCCTGTATAGGTTTTGCTCTGCCTCATCAAGGATGTCAAATACATCTTTGGTGTCTTCATAACTATCCTGAATGATTTGGTTGGAAACATTGATTAGTTCTCGCTGGATATATTTCTGGACCACGATCCGGGCATGGTGCTCAATATTGGCCGAGTTGCCCACGCGGAATGTTAGTTCCGCCAGATAGGCCGTTCCACCGATTTCGTCAATTTCTCCGGATTTTTTCAACTCCTCATTGACTGTTAATAAGTCGATGGGTTGCGATTTGTTGAAAATGCGCATCATCGCAGCAAATATCTTCGCATGAGCGGGATTGTAGAAGACTTCCGGTGACAACATATCCAGCACCGCGGACATGGCGTTGACATCAATCATGATGGCCCCCAGGATGACTTCTTCCACCGGAACTGCCTGAGGAATTACCTTCCCTCCGATGGTGCCGTTATGGTCGTTTGATCCTTTTAGGGCACGGAGATTAGATACCGGATCGGAAGAAGATTGTTTTGGATTAGGCATATTGATTGGATCGTGTGTTTAAGTATGATGCAAGATTAAGAAAAAATTACCTATCTGCTTAAAGAGGACTCTTTCATAAGAAAACAACACTGTGGATAACTTAGTTTCCATTGTGGAAAATTATGTGGATAAGCTGAAATTTTATGTGAATACGTCATTGCTCCGAGAGATATATTTATCAATTACATATATAATAATATTATAATATAAATATCCGGCCGATGTAAAAACTTGAAAACAAGTCTAAAATTATTCATATATACAATAAAATTTATATGTAAATTATTTAATATAAATATTGCTACAGAAAAAACCAAGTGTTAGTTTTATTTTAAAATTTTTTATTTTATGAATTCCGGGATTTTCACCGGGCAGGTAGCCGGCAACCTTTGGGTTAGACAGGGTGAGGCAAACAAAGGGTGAGGTATTTTACTTAAGGTATCTGGATGTTGACCCAATATTATTTATTTACACGACAATTTTCCGAATAATATTGGCAAATCAAATTCTTCTCAACCGATATTTAGATAATTGGTGTTAATACTGATAACTTTGCAGCATTAATTTTTGACCAAAATTGGAATACACGCCAAAATATAAGCAGATAAAGGAGATTCTGCAACAGCGTATCATGATCATTGATGGTGCAATGGGCACGATGATCCAGCAGCACAAATTGACTGAGAATGACTTTCGCGGCACTCGATTTGCCGATGTCCAAAAGGATATTAAGGGCAATAATGAGGTGCTCAGTCTAATCCGGCCTGACATCATAGAAGCCATACACAAAGCCTATCTCGAAGCCGGTGCCGATATCATTGAGACCAATACTTTTTCGGCCAATGCTATTTCTCAGGCTGATTATGACATGGAATCGTTGTGTTATGAAATGAATCTCGCTTCAGCGCGAATTGCTCGTAAAGCCGCAGATGAGCAGACTTCTCTGACCCCTGACAGACCGCGGTTTGTGGCAGGTGCAATGGGCCCTACCACCAAACTAGCCTCTATGTCACCTGACGTCAACGATCCGGGTTTTCGGGCACTTAACTATGACGAATTAGTGGCGGCCTATGGTGAGCAGGCACGCGGTCTGATCGATGGAGGTGCGGATATCCTGTTGATAGAGACAATTACCGACACGCTCAATTGTAAAGCAGCATTGTATGCCATCGATGAGATATTCGAGCAGCGCGGTATCCTGATGCCCATCATGATATCGGGAACGATCACCGACCAGAGTGGCAGGACCTTATCCGGCCAGACCGTTGAGGCCTTCTATATATCAGTGAGTCACATGCCTTTGTTGTCTATCGGCCTCAACTGTGCATTGGGAGCGAAGGAAATGCGGCCTCATATCGAGGAATTGGCAAACATATCGGATTGCTTCATATCAGCATACCCCAATGCAGGCCTTCCTAATGAAATGGGTGAATACGATCAGGATGCTCACGAGATGGGTCATTTGATCCGGGACTTTGCGCTTAGTGGCTTTGTCAATATTGTCGGAGGCTGTTGTGGCACGACTCCATCTCATATTCGCGCGATGGCAGAAAAAATGAAATCCATCCCGCCACGAAGGTTAAAGGAACAACCGGCCTATACCAAACTCAGCGGACTTGAACCGCTTGTCTTCCGTCCTGATATCAACTTTGTCAATGTCGGCGAAAGGACCAATGTCACGGGCTCGAAGAAATTTGAGAGGCTGATTAAGAAAAAAGATTATGCAGCGGCTCTGGAAGTAGCTCAACAGCAGGTGGAGGGCGGGGCACAGGTCTTGGATGTCAATATGGATGAAGGTTTGCTGGATAGCAAACAGGCCATGATTGAATTTCTCAATCTCGTCATGTCGGAGCCGGATATCGCCAGGTTGCCGATCATGATCGATTCCTCCAAATGGGAAGTCCTGGAGGCCGGCTTGAAGTGTGTCCAGGGTCGGTGTGTGGTCAATTCGATCTCCCTCAAGGAAGGAGAGGCGGAATTTGTCCAACAGGCAAAACTTGTTAGAAGATATGGTGCTGCAGCTGTTGTAATGGCTTTTGACGAAGTTGGTCAGGCTGATACCATAGAAAGAAAGGTTTCAATATGTCAGCGTGCGTACAAGATTTTAGTAGACAAAGTCGGATTTAGGCCTGAAGACATTATTTTCGACCCGAATATATTTGCCATTGCCACCGGAATAGAGGAACACAACGATTATGCGATTAATTACATAGAGGCGTGTCGCCTGATCAAGGATACATGTCCGGGTGTAAAGATCAGCGGTGGTGTAAGCAATATTTCATTTTCCTTCCGGGGTAATGACCGGGTTCGGGAAGCGATACACGCTTCCTTCCTCTATTATGCTATCAAGGCCGGGATGGATATGGGTATAGTCAATGCAGGTATGATGGAGGTATATGAAGAGTTGCCAAAAGACTTACTGGTATTGGTTGAGGATGTGATTTTCAATCGGAATCCGGGTGCTACCGAGGCTTTGACCGCTTATGCCGAACAGGTCAAAGGAGAATCACGTTCTTTGGAGAAAGACCTTGAATGGCGTAAGGCCCCTGTGCACGAAAGACTTGCTCACAGCCTTGTCAAGGGGATTACAGAATTTATCATTGAAGATACCGAGGAGGCGCGTAAAATGGCTTCAATGCCTTTGGAGGTCATTGAAGGGCCCCTTATGGACGGAATGAATATCGTCGGCGACCTTTTTGGTTCCGGAAAAATGTTCCTTCCTCAAGTGGTAAAAAGTGCCCGTGTCATGAAGCAATCCGTCAATTATCTGACACCTTTTATTGAAGCTACCAAGTCCTCTGCAGGCGATCTTTCAAAGGGAAGAATATTGCTGGCGACAGTCAAGGGAGATGTCCATGACATTGGAAAAAATATCGTCGGTGTCGTGCTGGGATGTAATAACTATGAAATTATCGATCTGGGTGTCATGGTGTCTGCTGATAAGATACTTAATGAAGCAATTGCGCAGAATGTTGGAATAATCGGGCTGAGCGGTCTGATTACCCCTTCCCTCGATGAGATGATCCACGTTGCAAGGGAAATGCAACGTCGTAAATTTACCATACCATTGTTGATTGGTGGTGCGACGACTTCCCGTACTCATACTGCTGTAAAGATTGACGGGCAATATGATGGGCCTGTGGTACACGTGCTGGATGCCAGCCGTAGTGTTGCTGTAGCTTCTGTACTGATGTCGCCGGACGAAAAAGTAAAAGAAGAATTCATTGCATCCATTGCTGCAGAATATGAGCAGGTTCGCACACAACGGGCGAATATGAAGAGTGAAAAGCGGATGCTTTCTTATAGTGATGCCCGCAGGAATAAATTAAAGATTGACTGGGCAAATTATACACCACCTATGCCGGCACATCCGGGAGTAACCTTGTTTAGTGATTTTCCACTGGCTGAAATCAGAAATTATATTGACTGGACGCCCTTTTTCCAGTCCTGGCAATTGACCGGTAAATTTCCGGCGATATTGGACGATGTGGTCGTAGGTGAATCGGCCCGTGACTTATATAACGATGCCCAGCGTATGATCGACCGGATTATCGAGGAAAAGTGGATCAAGGCCAATGGCATCATCGGCTTTTGGCCGGCTAATACCGTTGAAGACGATTTGATCGAAGTATATACAGATCAATCAAGAACAAAAATCTTAGAAATCCTTGTATGCAGGAGACAACAGCAACAAAAGGCTGCCGGCCTGCCTAATATTTCACTGGCGGACTTCATCGCTCCAAAGGAAAGTGGTGTGATAGATTACATCGGTGCATTTGCGGTCACCGGCGGAATGAATATTGAAGAGAAATTACATGAATTCGAAGCTTCTCAGGACGTATATAATGCTATTCTTTTAAAGGCAATAGCAGACAGATTCGCCGAGGCATTCGCAGAGTGTATGCATCACCTGGTCAGGACCAAATACTGGGCTTATGCACCGGACGAAAACCTCACCAATGAGGACTACATTCGCGAGAGATATCGCGGTATTCGTCCTGCACCCGGCTATCCTGCATGCCCGGAACACTCCGAGAAAGGCAAACTGTTCAGGATGATGGACGTCACTGCAAATACAGGTATTGAGTTAACCGAATTTTTTGCCATGGTGCCCACAGCTGCAGTGTCAGGCTGGTATTTCAGCCATCCGGACAGCAAATATTTCGGCGTAGGAGATATTCCCGATGATCAGAAGGCTGCCTGGAAGGCATTTGAATTCCATCGTGAGAGGGTCGGGGATTGATTTGGCCCAATTTTCAGGATAAGGGGGATTCGGGTAAGCGAGCTTTGTTTTCTTTTAGTACAATACTTTCAATCATAAATTATCATGCCTAAGAGAATCGATTCAATGCAAAAAATTGGGCCGGTATTCCCATTGGACGACCGACCCGGTTTTATTACTGCTCTATGGTTTTGACTTACTTATAACTGCTTCAGTACTTCTTCCTTATCAACATAACCCATGTTGTTCCAGGATAAAGCATTTTTCTTATACACCCGGAGCACAGGGATGGCATCGATACCCAGTTCCATTGCCAGTTGCTGATTTTCATCGACGTTGATGCGTACCAGGTGAACTTTGTCGGACATATCAGTGGCAATTTCCTTCAGATATGGTTCCATCTTTTTACAGGGAGCACACCAGTCGGCATAAAAGTCAACCAGTACCGTCTTGCTGGAGCGTGTCATCTCTTCAAACTGCTCCTTTGTCAGGTTTTTGGCAGAAGCCATCGCAGTGCCTGAAGTAGGGGCAGGTGTCTGTACCTGACCGGGGACTTCCGTTGTTTCCGGCAATTTTGCAGCTCTCCATTTGAGCATGCCGCCTGCCATATCGTATACCTGAGAGAATCCGTCGGCACGCATTTGACGAGTAGCGGCAGCACTTCTTGCACCACTCAGACAGTACACCATCACAGGCTTGGATTTGTCCAATTTAGATATATCGGATTGGAAATTAGCGCCATCAATATTGATATTCACTGCATGCTGTATGTGACCTCCGGCATATTCCATCGGCGTACGGACATCAATCAGTTGTACATCGGGCATTTCCTTAAGCTTTTCTGCAAATTCAGGGGCTGTAAGGTAATAGTTTACTGCTTCCGACTCATTAGAGGGAGGTGCTTGCTTACATCCAATTATCATTACTAAGGCCAGCAAGGTCAACAATATCTTATAAGTCCTCATAGTTTATTGATATTGTTTGATGACTTGTTCAAGATTTGCAGCGGAGACAACTCCAGACTGGCGCCATTTAATTTCCTTCTTTTTGAAAAGCATCAGGGTAGGCACACCCTGAATCCTGTATTGTTGTGCAGCACCGGGATTCTTGTCCACGTCCACCTTGATGATGGTAACATCATCACCGACCTTTTGCTTCAAGTCTTCCAGGATAGGCTTCATCATTTTACAAGGGCCGCACCATTCTGCGAAGAAGTCAACCAGGACGGGTTTGTCCTGTGCAATGATTTCATTAAAAGTCATATTGTTAATTTGTTGTTTTGTTAAATTTTATTTTCCACATACCTCTCAGATCGCCCATCCGGTAGCCGGTAGCTTTGTCTTCAGGGTATTTTTCTCCGAGCAATTGAAGGGCATCAGATGCAATATCCTGCTCGCTCCCATGACATTTCATACAAGCAGGCATTCCGGTAAATATGGGCTTGTAATACAACACTTCCCCTGTCTCATTAAGTTCCGCAAATGTCTCCTTGTCGGATTGAATCTTTGACCAAGCCTTTTGGTCTGAATCCGAAATAATGGCATTGACAGGATTCCGGTTTTTATCACTCAATCTTTGGATTTCCACGTGATAGGCCTTCGACATGGAGTCGGTCAGTGGTATCGCATTTACATTGCAGTAATCTATAGCATACACAGGCCCCCCTTTTCCGAGGGCTTCACTGACATTTTTAAGCAACACTGCCTGAACCTGAGTAGAGATACTGTCTCCCAGGGCCACGAATTCCTTAGGGTCGGTGTTCTTTACAGGAGTCGGTGTGTTGACACAACTGAGATAGATCAGTGCAAGCAATAAGGCTGTATATAACTTCTTATCCTGCATTATCTCAGTTTTGTCTGGAGAGAACTCCAACCTCCACCATTATAGACTTCGACATAACCGTTAGATTTGAGAATGCTCTTTGCGGAGGAGCTTCTCATACCTGATGCACAGCATGTGATTACCGGTTTGTCCTTCTTTATCTTAGCCAGACTGGCTGACAACATCTGTAATGGAATATTGACGGAGCCTTTGATGTGACCGGATTGAAATTCCGATTTAGTGCGTACATCGATGATTTGAGCACCGTTCTTGACCAATTCCTTGTAATCTGTCTTCGGTCCTAAGCCGAACAGGTTCTTTAACAACGCCAGCATTTTTTTATCAATTATTAAGGTTGTTTACTAAAAAATTTACTTCAAACCAGCTCCCTCCGTTTTCACATTCGATACCCAAGGACTTGAGGTATGATGTGGCATATCCACTTCGATTACCACTGGCACAACATAAAACAATGGGTTGTTGCATTTGTTTGATTTCTTCGACCCTTGTTTCGATTTCATCCAGGGGTATGTTGATGCTTCCGCTTACATTCCCGCCTGTGAATTCCATTGGTGTTCGGACATCAATGATTGTCATCTTGTCTTTCATTTTTTGTATTCAGTTTATTTGATTTGTTTGATTTTGTGTCTGAAAAGAATACCGCTCCTGCCAATGCTCCATAAAGGGTACTGTTGAGCGGCTTTGATGAGATTGGACAGGTTCCTCCGGCACAACCTACGAAATAATAATAGGCGTATCCTGCTACCGCTCCAATCAGGATGCCGATCAGCATCATCTTATATTTAAGTATAAAGGGTATCATCAGGCCTTGTTGTTAAATATTTCGTTCCCATTGTAAATAATCTGCCATGTAATTGGCATAAAGTGTCTGAGCATGTGACCTACGCCACACAGTTCTTCTTGAGAGGCTGTGACGGCATCGATCGCCGCCTCCATATCGTCGGCATTGCCGGATATTTCGTACAATACATGGGCAGCAACATATTCTACCGGACGTTTTTTGCTCAATTCACCGGAGACTTTCAACCTGAATGATTCCGGCTTACGTCCCTGCTTTGTAAGGATGGCCACAACATCAAGCCCGGTGCAGCCGGCAAGCGATGCCAGTATGAAAGGTTTTGGAGATGGTCCGCTATTATCACCCCCCGAATGGACAGGAACGTCCATTGCTACAATATGATCACCAATCCGGCTGTCAAATCGCATCTTGCCCTTCCATTCTGCTTCTACTTCGTGTTTCATGTGGATATCTCTTTTTTGCGATGCAAAGGTCTGAAGTAGAACATTCCTTTTGCGTGACAAATGTCACAAATCGCGGAGTATCTTGATTTGGTTACGGAAGAGAAGTACTTTGTTGTCATTTTCCAGTTTTTTCAGCAAACGTGAGATGACTTCCCGGGAAGAAGCGAGTTCGCCTGCAATATCCTCATGGGAAAGGTTGATCAGCGTGGAACCGGTGGCTCTTGATTTTTCTTTGAGATAGGTAACCAGACGTTCGTCCAGTTTCTGAAAAGCTAATTGGTCGATGGTGCCGAGCAGTTCGTTGAACCGATTTCGGATGGTACGCATCACAAAACTTTTCCAGGTGGGATATTTGGAGAGCCATTCGTCCATAACACCGATGGGGATGGCGAGCAGCTCCACCTCACTCTCAGCGGTTGCCTTGATTTCGCTCGGGTGTTGTTGCATACAGCAGGTGAAGGTCATGGCACAACTTTCATTGGCATGGACGTAGTATAGGAGAATCTCACGGCCGGAATCATCCACCCGGCTTATTTTAAGGACGCCTTTGAGCAAAAGAGGTACGATTCGTACCGATTGGCCGATGTCGAGGATGATGCCACCTTCCGGGATCAGCTTGATCTCTGAGCGGGATTCGATTTGGGACAGCAATTCCGGTTCGAAAATATTTTTGAATCGATCTCTGATAGTCATTTGCGATATTTAATTTTTTGTCAATTTATGATTAATGTATGTACTTTGTTCTTTTGAGGGCATACTCCTGTTATCATGTTAAAACCTTGCCTCTTCTTCTCCTCAATTTTCAATGATATAATAAAGATGGCCACAATGATGACCCTTGTTTATTTCCGTATTTCTACGACCACATTTGTCAGGTTTGATTCTTTTTTTCATTTGTCAATAATAATTGCATTAAATATAGAATTATTATACGAATGTAGCGCGCGGTAGCTCTGCGCAGAAAGTGTTTTTCAAAGCCCCTAATCCCGGAGAGATAATAGTCGCATAATGTTATTGATCGGTCGTCTCATAGGATAATAATCGATTATTTATTGCCTTTAATCTGACAATCAATTTCGGACCAATCATTCTATATTCCAATAGCCGCTGACAATTGATATTTATCCCTCGTACACTGTCCCACGCTTGGGCTTCAACACATTGCGTACCATCTCAAATTCATCCTCATCGATGACCATGAAAGCAATCGAATACATATCCGATATGTTTTCCACCCCGGTAATATCATTTTTCAGTTTGTTGGCCTCGATAAATTCCTGAAGGTGATGGTCGTAATGTTCTGCTATTTGTTTGGCATCAGGACCCCTAAAGTCCCAAAGCAGCTTTATTTTCTTTTCCATGAATATTTTAAGTTAAAACTCAAAAATAGAGTTTTTGGTTCGAAACTGACGACTCAATAGGATTGGCTATTGAGTTAGTTCGGTTATTATCCGTGCCTTTTTTCTTTCAGCTTTAGGAAAGGAGCATTAAAAATATTGTAGGTTTCTTGACGTGGCTTTTATCTTGTTTGTGATAAGTAAAAGATTATCAATGTGATAGATGTGGTGTTTTTCAGTTTTATATTGAATTTAAACTAATATATTACAAAAAAATATAATATATAATCCTTCGGCGGTATTGCCGTTGAAAACATATTACATAATTTTGTAATATCTAAATGATGATAAAAAAGAATAATATGATTTATTAAAATATTTAATATATCATTAAAAATATAACTTAATAGAACCGAAAGGCCGGTCTTTTGCGGGGCCGGCCGCCTTTTAAGTAAATTCTCTTTCCCAAACACAGTATTCAAATCCGGTGAATCCGGTATGATATATTTTGTAATAAGGTTTCTTGTCCAAGGGGTGGTAAAAGTATCATCCTTTGGTCTTTTTAATCTGTACAAGCTATATCCCTTTTTTCAAAATAGAAACTACAACTATCGGTTATGAAATTTTTACTTAAAAATGAAAAAATGAGGGAGGGAGCAAGGATGTATAATATTATATGGTTTGCAATCCTTGCCTTGTTCGCAATTGAAAACAATCATTCAGGTCTTTTCGGGTTAGGCTCCGATAAACCGGCAAAAGCATCTGCAGTGAATAAGAGTAGCTTGCCACCTGAATCCCTCAACTGCATAGACAGCACGAATATTTCCATCAGTGAGAATGGCGTGTCTACACTTAATCCGGGATATTTTGTGCCACCTACCTATCCAAATTTTGCCTTTTTGCAACTGAGTATTGTAGGACGTCCGGCTCCAATCATCAATTGCGATGATGTCGGTCATTATCTTACTGCGGTAGTTCATGATCCAATAGCCAATGTAACATGTTCTTCCGTGTTTAAGGTTGAAGACAAGTTGCCACCTGTCTTTAATTGTGTGACACTGGAATTACCATGTGGTATTGATGTGTATTCGACACCTCCGCCATATACGCCTCTGGTAAGTGCTGTGGACAATTGTACCAATCCGCCCACCATCGAAATTTTGACTCATACAGAAAAGATCTTCAACTGTCCATCACCCTATACGATGGAAATCGTCAGAACTTATAAGGCAACCGATGCATCCGGCAATTCATCTACCTGTCAGGATACTGTTCGTTTTTTAAGACCAATTTTGAGTCAAATAGTTTTTCCGGATGACACGTGCTTCAACTGCGATGCATTCACAGGAGATACTGCTGTTACCGGCCAGCCTACATGGCGCGGATATCCGCTTACAGGGGTATGTGCGACCTGGTTTGGCTATTCTGATCAGATCATAGACATGGGCTGTCCGGGAAGGTATAAGATAAGGCGTACGTGGAATGTCATGAATGAATGTAATGGGACATCCATCAATCATGTTCAGAATATCATGTCCACCGATACAACGGCTCCTGTTATCACCTGCCCGAATGACTCCATCCTTCAGACAAATTTTGGTAGCTGTGTGGCAAGTTATACCTTCCCAAGTCCTCAGGCAACGGACAATTGCTCTACAGTGATTACATTCCAATATAAGGTCGATGGGGTGATCGTCAACGCACCGACTACCACACTCTCGCTGGGTAGTCATTCGATTGAAGTCATTGCCAATGACGGTTGTTATAATACTTCTTCCTGTACGTACAATGTTACCGTGGAAGACAAACAAGGTCCTTCAATTACATGTCACGATATCATTGTTTCACTGAATGAATCGGGTATTGGGGTAGTTCATAAGGATTCTCTCGACTTCGACTATTTCGATAACTGCTCAGGTCCATTGACCGTAAAGATAAAGAAGTCCACTTCATCCACCTGGTCGGATACGGTCAACTATACTTGTGCCGAACTTGGAGGAAACAATATTCTGCAATTCAGGGTGTGTGATCAGTATGGCAATTGCACCATATGTGAGGATTCGGTTACTGTGCAGGATAAAATGGCGCCGATGGTTGATTGTGGAACTACGCCGGTTGAATTGAATTGCACCGACTTTGCGGATTTTGACCCGGCTGACTATTATCCTGTCGCAACAGACAACTGTGGATTGGTGACATTTACCAATACAATTTCCAACGGTATGAATTGTAATTTTGTGGGTGACTATACCGTGACTTATACGGCAATGGATGCTTCCGGTAATCAGGCTTCATGCAGCAGGATTTTCCACTTTAACAATACCAATCCGCTGGATCTATCTGATATTACCTGGCCGGCAGATGTCAATTATACCGGATGTAATCCGGATCTGGTCGGCGATTCTATATCGGGTTCTGTCATATTGAATGGTACTTTCTGTAATCCGATTTATATCTATTCTTCCCTGACAGATACTCTGGTCAATGGGTCTGGTTGTGCGGTAGTGTCAAAGGAATATGTGGTTATTGACTCATGTGTATATAACCTTTCCGGAGGTACACAGGGGAAGTTTACACATACGCAATTTATTACATCGACAGGCATTATTCCTCCAACAATAAGTGTGCCGGCAGATGTGACTGTGGTGCCTGATGATTTTATCAATTGCACTGCAAATGTCAGTCTTGATCCTGCAACAGCGTCCGGATGTAGTACGCCCATCACGATTACCAACAGCTTCAATGGAGGCGGAGCGGATGCAAGTGGAGATTATCCTTATGGTACGACGACCGTTGTCTATACTGCTACTGATGTATGTGGTCTGACAGCTCAGGGATCGACCGATGTAACGGTTGAATTTGCTACAAATGATATGATCAGCTGTCCCGGAGACTCAACGATTACATGTTTGAATCTATTCGACTCTACTTATCTGCCATCCCCAACAATTTTCAACACTTGTGCCGGATATACATTGGATACTTTGATAACCGGTACCATATATGAATGCGATAATTCTGAATTGACGGTCACTTACACCATCACGGATACGCATGGGAGATCTGATGCATGCAGCTTCAATATAACGATTCAGGGACCGACTCCGTTGACAGAAAATGATATTACCTGGCCGGATTCAAGCGTTGTCATTGAGTGTACTCAATGGTTGTTGAATGGCTATACTATTACTGCACCTTTTGTGGATACCATTTCGGCTTGTTTCAATGCCTCCATTTCATATGTGGATTCCGTCATTGTACCTAGTTTTCCTGGTAGTGTCCTTGCTATTAAAAGGGTTTGGCAGGTCAAGGATGATTGTTTCTATGATCCCAACACCGGAATCGGCATATTCTACTTCAATCAGATCATTGATGTAATAGATACTACCGGACCTATAGTAATCAATTATGTTGACGGTGATACAATCAATGCACCATTATATACGGATGATTGCAAAATACTTCTTGACTTGAGTGATCTTCAAATACTTGATTGTTCGCCTATTGTCGTCCAGACGCATTCTATCAATGGCGGTACACCAGCCAATAATATTGATGCATCCGGTTATTATACATTGGGCGTCTCAACAGTGAATTATTATTTTGAAGATATCTGGGGCAATGGAACCAATTTTACACTGTATATTCAGGTATTGGATTCCTTCCCGCCTACTTGGCCATGTCCCGAAAGCTTAGATGTGTATATCAATCCTAATGGTTTGGATACGGTTTATGCCAGTCAATTTTCCTTTCAACCCTTCCAGGCTTTTGACAATTGCAACTATCATGATATCTATATGACATTTGATTCCACGAATTTGGCTGATTCTGTCTTGTACCTTGTCTGTACAGGAAATGTCAGTGACCTCAGCATTCAAAATCTGAAGGTGTGGGTCTTCGATGATGTGGGATTGAGTACTTCTTGTGTTGTTGATCTGAATGTGCTCGAACCACCCGGACAGACTACCAACTGTAACCATCTAATGGGAGTAGTGGGACAATTGGCTGCAGACAATGGCCATCCTATACCCGGAGCAAAGGTATCAGCCAAAGGGACCGTTGAAGTCAATCAGATGTCGGATGCCTTTGGACGATACGAGATACATGATATTCCTCCCGGCTCTGATTTAAGTATGAGTGTTGAAAAGCATGAGAGTGCGATTAATGGAGTCAATGTCAGCGATATCATTGCTATCAGGGATCATATCCTGGCGAAAAAGCCACTGAACAATCCATACAAGCTTCTGGCGGCCGATGTCAATGATGATGGATATGTAAGTGTAAGGGATCTCTTGTTTATCAGAAAGCTGATCCTTGGATATATCGATCAGTATCCATCCGGATTGAGTTGGAGGTTTGCCGATAAATCTTACAAATTCCCAAATAAGAAAAATCCTTTCAACCAGCCTGATGTCTGGCAGAGGCAATTGCATGATGTCAAGGGAGTATTGCCTGTTGTTGATTGGGTGGGAATCAAGCTGGGAGATGTCAATGACTCGGCGCTCTTTGGTGCCGAAGTAGTTGAAACACGTGAAGTTAAGCCTGTTAATGTGGTTGTCACAAAAGTGGATGAATCGGAAACTGAGGTAACCATAAGATTGATAATGGATGAGATAGAGGATATTCAGGGTATCCAATTCGATATGCAGTATGATATTGCCGACCTTGAATTGACCAGCCTTCAATTAGGGGACTTGTCGGGGATTACTTCGGATCATTTCAGAGTCAATGAATATACAGGCTCCGTTTCATTTGTCTGGGATGATGAAGCAGGCAGGAATGGCAATGTGATTGCTACCTTGACCTTCAGGAAAACCGGTCAGGGTCCGGTAGGAAATATTCTGGCAATAAACGACGAAAGAATTGAGGCAATGGCAATAGATCCTGATGGCAAGGAACATAAAGTCAACCTGGTTTCCACAGGCCTTTGGAGTGATAAGGAGAATAAAGAAGGAAGGTTGCTCCAAAACAGCCCGAATCCATTCAATAATTCCACTGTAATTTCAGTGATATTGGCACAGTCTGTAAAAGGTAAGCTCACTGTATATGATGCGACTGGCAGGAAGGTATATACAAAAACCGGAGAATTCAGTAAAGGTAGAAATACGATTGAGATCAAAGCCGGGAACCTGTCAGGTTCGGGAATATACATCTATCGATTTGAGTCGGAAATATTTACCGATACCAAGAAAATGATACTTACACTGTAGTTTTTTTGAATTAAGACCATATTTTAAAAGGGGGGAGAATTTTCTCCCCTTTTTATATTTTGTAAATCAGGTATTTATAAATGAATTGAATATTTAATATATAATATAGCACTATGTTGGTATGGTTCAGACAAACGTACATATTATATATTTGTGCCATGTATTGAAAGAAATACGTAAAAACAAAATCTGTAACTATATCTGATTTATAAGAACCGAACCAACCTACAACTATCAGATATAATTACAAAAGGTCAAATGTAACATTTGAGCTTATAACCTTTTCCAACCAGATAATTTAGAATTAGAACTTTTTTCGGAATGAAATATTTCCGGAGAGATGATTTGTTATGTCGATGAACATGATTCGACCATTTATAAAAGTGGTTTAATCAAATTGATCGAACGACAATGACATCCGTTGTGTCGATACACATCGGGTGTGAATTATAATAAGAAACTACAGTATTGCGCTCCCAGAACGCTGGGGTGTGGCATGCACCATATTTTAATTCTTAATTCTAAAAACTTAAACTAAGTGTCTCATGAAAAAAACGAAATTTACAGCTCGTTTTAGGTCGGAAAGGTTTTTTAACCCGCTTATGGGTATATTGCTTTTCTGTTCACTATTTTTTTACCAGGAGCGCCTGAATGCACAGTGTTCTCCGCAGTGTGAGCCATCCAATATCTCGTTGGATGCAGATTGTATTGCCCGTGTTAACTTTGCAATGGTTGTTAATCCTTTATCACTGGCTGGATGTGGTCCTGTGTTTACATTGAACCTGAGAGCCACCATGAATGGCCCTGTACTTGAAACAGTAAACAACGGTACTTTGGTTGTGGATGGTATGTCAATCGGAGGTCAACCTTATTTGTATAAAGGTAAGACTATGGTTCTGGAATACGTTAGTGTTTCCACTGGAAATAGTTGCTGGAACTGGCATACGTTCGAAGACAAGTTGCCACCAGTGATTGACTGTGGAGCTACAACTATTATACCATGCTATTCTGATGTAAACTTTGCAAACATCAATGTCGATGATTGCTCAACTCCTGTTCAGTCTCATATTATATCCATGATTACACAGAATCTGAACTGTGACGGTGATCCACTGGGTATAATCCGCAGAGTAATCAGAACCTATTATGCGACTGATGCTGCCGGTAATGTCAGTGATACTTGTACGGACACAGTACTGGTTCAAAGGCCTGTTCTGGATTCGGTAACATGTCCTGACAATGACTCATTGAGGTGTGATGCCAATTATGCCAAGGATGCCTTTGGTAATCCAGACCCATCTGTTACCGGAGTTCCAACTATCGGACTAGGCCATCATCCTCTCTTCCCCAATACTCTTTTAGGTGCATGTAATCTTTACACAAGTTACAAGGACGAGATTACTGACTTTGGTTGCTCAATAAGAATCAAGCGAACATGGACTATTACAGAGGGTTGCTGTAACGACAACCATGAAAGGCAGTGTGTTCAGATTATTTGTTTGTATGATGATGTGCCTCCAGTCCTTGAAGTGCCAGATAACTTCACGGTAAGTACTGGTGCTTATGCATGTACAGCTAATGTAACGATTCCTGCTGCAACCGCTACCGATAATTGCAAGACTCAGCTTAATTGGGTGGTAACTTATCCAGGCGGTTATAAGAACCAGAATGGTGGATTCAATGTAACCCTGCCAATTGGTACACATAATATCACATATACGGTCAACGATGGTTGTGTCCAAAATACCGTTGGTACAATGCAGATAACCGTAGTTGACAATGTGGCTCCAAATGCTGTATGCATTGAGAACACAGTTGCTTCAATTCCTAACGGTGCTCAATATGTTAGAGTATATGCATCTTCCTTTGACAATGGTTCTTGGGACAACTGTAGTGATATCACTCTCAAAGTTGCAAGGATGAATCCTGACTGCAACGGTGATCTTGATCCTCAGATTACTGAAAGAGACTACATCGATTTCTATTGCTGTGATGTGAGTCCGACCAATAGTATTACTGTGAGATTGTTTGTTTATGATGCTGCCGGTAATAAGAGTGAATGTATGGTTCAGATAAAGATTCAGGATAAGACCATGCCTATCCTTGTGATACCTCCTGATATGTGGGTGCCTTGTGAATTCAATTATAATCCTGATGATCTTGGATCTACTTTTGGTTATGTGTTGACTGATGGTTCCCCAAGAAGAGAGGATGATATCCGCACAGGACTGTCTGGACCGATTGTACATACCTATTTGGATGGATATGCAACTGACAATTGTGGCGTAGATTTAGATGAAGATGTTTCTGAAGATTTTGATGATTGCGGAGCGGGTACAATTACTCGTACGTTTACGGCTACTGATCCATTTGGCAATACTGTAGTCAAGAAACAAACAATACATTTCTATAAGACTCCATTAAATCTGTCCAGCAGCTTATTCATAGCTCCTAGGGATACCATGATTGTAAATGGAACTTGTACTGTTGATGGCCTTCAGCCTGATGATTTGGCGGCAGAATATTCTCCAAGATTTACATTAAGTCCGGTTACAACATGTTTTAACCTGGCGTACAACTATAGGGATGAGGTATATTATGGTGCTGATGATGCTTGCTTCAAGATAATTCGTTACTGGACTATCATGGACTGGTGCTATGCTTCAGTGTATGGCTTGGATGCCGCATTGGCAACAGCTGTGCACTTTACCCAAATGATTAAGGTGAAGAATGAAGTTGCTCCTACCTTTGACCCATTGGCTGATATTACAGCAATCTCCGAAGATTCTGACTGCTTTAATGAGTTTGTTCAGGTCTCCAATATTGCCCACGACGATTGTACTCCTGACAATCAGTTGACTTATAAGTATAAAATCGACTTGAACTACTCTGTCTCCGGACCTGCTACATGGGATTATACCGGTTCAGGAAATGCTATTGCACGTAACTTCCCAATTGGTGTTCACAGAATATGTTTCTATGCCACTGACCATTGTGGAAATGTGGGCGAATCTTGCATCATACTTACTGTAATCAACAGGAAAAAGCCTACACCTGTAGCGCATATGTTGGTAACCGAAATAATGCCTACTGCAGGTACAATAACATTGCCGGCATGGTATTTCGATGCAGGGTCTTGGGCTAACTGTGGTGGACCGGTCTGGTTCTCATTCAGCTCAAATGTCAATGATACACTGCACACATTCACTTGTGATGATATTGGAAACAATCCTCCTGCATCAATCCAATTCTGGGTGACTGATCAATATGGTAACCAGGATTATGTAACAGTTCAGGTGATTATCCAGGATAACAATGGCGTATGTGATGACAACCTGACATTCGTAGCCGGAAATATCCTGACTGAAAACTCTCAGGGTATTCCTAAGGTGGATGTTGAGGGTCCAAGCAATACAAGCACATCTAACCAAGGTACATTCAGGTTTAGTTCCATCACCTTGGGACAGACATACACAATCACTCCTAAGAGTGAAAGAGATCCACTGAATGGTGTTGAAACAGGCGATATTATCAAGATCCAGAACCATATTCTGAATAAGAAAGCTCTGGATGGTCCATATAAGTTGATTGCTGCTGACGTAAACCAGGATAATAAAATTACTGTAAATGATATCGTTGTAATGCGTAAGCTGATTTTGGGTAAGATCGATCAGTTCCCAAGCGGACAAAGCTGGAGATTTATTGATAAGAAATTCCAGTTTGCTGACCAGACCAATCCATTCAAGGCAGCATTCCCTGAGCATATCTCTGTAACTCCTAACGGTACTGTCAATAACGTTGACTTCTATGGTGTGAAGCTCGGTGATGTCAATAACAACGTAACATTGAACTTTGGTGACCAGTCCGTTGAGACCAGAAACAATGAGACTGTGACTTTCTCTGCACAAGAACAGAATTTGACAGCAGGTGTACCTTCTGAGGTAACGTTTAAAGCAAGCGATTTTGCTAAGGTTGGCGGATTCCAGTTTGCTCTTGCTGCTGCAAATGGTGTGAAAGTAATCAATGCAACCAGCAACGATATGACTTTCAACGAAGATAACTTCAACGTAATGAGCGACCAGACTACAAGAATATCTTGGAACACTGAGAACGCAAGCGTAACTGAAGGTTCTGTTACATTGACTATCGTTACTGACAGAGACATGAAGTTGAGTGAAGCTATCAGCTTGAGCTCTACTGACCTGACTGCTGCAGCTTACGATCAGACAGGTGCTGAGATGAATGTAGCTCTGAAGTTTACAGGCACAAATGCTGATGCGGTTACTGTATTCCAGAATAGACCGAACCCATTCTCTGATGAAACAAGAATAGGTATCACATTACCTGAGAATATGGATGTTACCTTGAAAGTTTACGACTTGAGTGGACGTACTATCTATCAGACAACTAAGGAATTTGCCAAGGGATCAAATGAAATCCTGATCAACTCCGATATGATCAATGCAAGTGGTGTACTCTTCTACGAAGTAAGTACCAAGTTTGGCACTGAGATGAAGAAGATGATAAGGCTTAAGAATTAAGCAATATACTGTTTTTGGGATGAGCTCCGTTCCGGTAAAAGTACCGGACGGGGCTTTTTTATTTTACATAATTAATAATATTGAGTCTACTGTCAAGTTACCATACTGCCACCTATAGCAGAAAAGATTTGCCCTCCAATTCTTTGAACTTACCACTTAGGAAATTCCCGGGATTTTTTTCAGACCAAGATCATATACAATTGATTCATATTCATTATCCTGGACTGTCCTGCTTTGCAATAACCGTCTAAATGTGTTGAAAGGGAAACTTCTTTAAGTTTTAATTACATTCCTACCGGAATATCATTTAGAAGGTATCCTCCAAGAAAAATTTTATTGTACTGAAGTTTATTTGAGAGAAAATATTAGGGTAAAAATCTTAGTTTTGTTCTGATATTACAATGATTATTGGAAGATGAGGCTGAATATTTTCCGTTTATGCTTGTTGGGGTTACTGGTATTAACAGGATCAGATTTGCATGCACAACAATTCATGATGCAAGGCTGGTATTGGGATTATCCTAAGACAGCTGCAGGCAAGAACTGGGCAGATAGCCTCAATTTGAAAGTTGAGGGGTTGAAGAATGCCGGATTTACACACCTCTGGCTACCTCCCCATACTGCCTCTGCCTCCGGGCAAAATAGTAATGGCTATGATCCGAAAGATTTATACATCGGGAATACTACGACCGGATTTGCCACTAGACCATCGCTGGATGCCCTTCTAAATCATATGGTCTCAATCGGCTTAAATCCGGTAGCGGATATGGTGATGAATCACCGCGATGGTGGAATGGCTGAAGATAATCCTGCTGTGAAGTCATATATCTCAAGTTATGACATAAATAAGGCAAATAATGGGGACAATCCATTTCCATCGGATAGATTTCGTTGCCTTCTTCCTTTGGGTGGATCAAGTGGTAATGGAGCGGGAGATTATTACTTTAAATTGAGTTCCGCTTCAGGGCACAGTCGTTTTTTTAATAAGCAGTACAAGTTGTATATGCAGACCTCAAAAGTAGGCTATCAAAACCTTCCTTCTTTGAATGAAGTGGAGCCCAATGGTGGCGGTGATTGCGTTGAGGGCAACAATAACCTGCCATTAGGAGTGGATTTATTTGGCAATATAGATGCGCTTGGATGCAGAACGGATGAATTCCATGTACATCTGGATGCAGGAGATTTTAATCCGGCAGGAGATTATCTGGAAATATATATGTCTAACCCCAATGGAAACTATTCTGATCATCGGTTTTATGGAATATGGAGAGCCACTCCGGGCGCTGATGTGGTTTCACAGTTGGTGTATCAAACCTATACTGATTTCTCAGGTATGCCTAGTGCAATGGGTGAGATGCACTGGGATTGTTTCAAACCTAACTTTACCAACTCTACCGGCCTTCAAGGTGACCAGGATGGCATGTTCTTTTTTTATGACTATGATCAGAATACAACATGTGCCCGGGATGAGTTATTTGCCTGGGCTAAATGGAATTGTGAGACCTTGGGTATAAAGGGATTCAGGCTGGATGCGGTTAAACACTTCCCTGCTTCTTTTGTGGGTGATTTGCTGGACTATCTGCACGATGAAGGCATCGACCTTGATTTGATCGTCGGGGAATGGTATGGAACAAATACAGGTGAACTTGCCGGATGGGTCAATGACGTCCTTAGTGCTATGGACGCCGATACCAAAGCCGCCATGCACCCAAAAATATTCGACTTTGCTTTGCGGGAATCACTACGGCAGGCATGTGATGTATATGGCTACGATGCCCGAAATATCTTTACGTCATCGCTCAATGCAGCAGGCTTATCCGGCTATCATATTGTGACCTTTGTCAACAATCATGATTTTAGAGATGCGACTGGATTTGCGTCATTGGTAGACAATGATATAATGCTGCCTTATGCCTACATCCTCACCAACAATCAGCTTGGTGTTCCTTGTGTTTTCTATCCAGATTATTATGGATATTATGGAAATGCAAGTGGGCGATCGATTCCGCCACCTCCCCTCAAGCCATATATTGATCAGTTGGTCAAGGTACACCAGCAGTATATTTATGGTGCATCAACCGCAGTATATTTGACTCAGATAGGATCTTCTTATAGCACAACATTTAATTCAGGGGGACCATCGACGACAGTAATCTACCAGTTACAAGGAGGAATAGCAGGAAAGGATGTCGTTGTTGCAATCAATTTTGCCGGTGAGGATTTGGATGTGGAACAGGTAATCAATACAACAAACTTAACCGAAGGTACCAAATTTACTGATGTGACAGGCTTGAGTAATGGGCCGGAGCAGATCACACTCGGCTCAGGCAAGTTGAACCTTAAATTAAAAGCAAGGTCATATGCCGTGTGGGTACAAGGTGAGAATCCCAGGATACCATTACCTGTACATGTTATTTCACTGGATGCGCGGAAGAATAATAAGGTAGTTAAAATCAATGGTAAGCTGACCGGTCTGGACGCAACAGAAAAGATCATTCTTCAGAAAGCAATAGATCCAAGTCATTTTGTTGATTTTCAGGTACTCGATTATAGCGCAGGTGATGCAGATTTTGCCTTTGCATCAGAAGATAATACACCTGCTTTTTATAATTACTACCGACTTAAATTGATGGGTAAAGATGAACGTGTTAATTACAGTGAGATTAAAAGTGTACGCTTCGGAATGGTGACTGTCAAGCTGATTAATACTCTTGCGGAAGCAAAATTATTCCTGAGTGGCCTCGATGAGAATATGCATTTTTATGAAGTGATGAATATCCATGGAAAGAAAATCATTTCAGGACGACTCTACGATACAATGATTCCTGTTGATGCTCTTATACCGGGCGTTTATTTTCTACGTATTGACAGAAATACGGTGTACAAGTTTGTCAAGCCTTAATTTTCATTTATACCAAAAATAGATATTATACCAGGATGATTTTATAATAATCTATAAATTTTTGGTATAATGCCGAGATTACAGTCGTATAGACCCATGAAATTGGGCTATAACGAATGTACCTTCGGTATTGGCACTGCAACTAAAAGAAGCAGTATCAACATCGGAATATCCATCTCAAATAGAGAAAATCTACTCAATAAACTTTTTTAAAATAAGCGTTGAATTAGTTCCTCCAAAGCCGAAACTGTTACTGAGTACGATATTAAGTTCCTTCTCGGTTGCCTTGGTTACAATGTCCAATTTTGCTGAATGTTCATCGGGATGCTCAAAGTTGATATTCGGTGCAATAAAGTTATTGTTGAGCATCAAAGTTGAATAAATAGCCTCACTGGCACCTGCCATCCAGCATTCATGTCCTGTCATGGACTTGGTAGAGCTGACAGGTACTTCTTTATCTCCGAAAACTTCTGCAATAGCCTGTGCTTCCTGTGTATCACCTGCCGGAGTGCTGGTCGCATGTGCATTGACATAGTCGATGTCCTTAGGTTTCAGACCTGCCTGTTCCAAAGCCATTCTTAGTGAACGCACCTGCCCTTCCTTACTGGAACCGGAAATATGTTCACCGTTGGAAGAAAAGCCGTATCCAATCACTTCAGCAATAATATTGGCGCCTCGGGCCAAGGCACTTTCCAGTGATTCAAGTACTAAGGCCGCAGCTCCCCCCGCTGGTACCAAGCCGTCTCTGTCCCTGTCAAAAGGCCTTGATGCCTTTTCTGGTTCGGACTCGCGTATGGAGAATGTGCCCAGGCCATCGAAGCTGGCAAATGCATAAATGTTGACTTCCTGAGCACCTCCGCATAGAACCATCTTTTGAAGTCCTTGCTTAATTAAAAGGTAGCCGATACCGATGGAATGTGAACCGCTGGCACAAGCTGCACTCAAAGTGAAGTTGACTCCTTTCAGCGCAAAGATGGTAGAGAGGTTCATATTGACGGTTGAATTCATTGATTGGAAGATTGCTCCCGAACCCAGGAGGGTGGTGTCTTTTTTCTGTTTCACCAGTTCAATGGAATCGTATACTGCCTTGACTGTGCTGTCATTGCCAAAGATAATGCCGCACTCCTTGTCCTTGAGGATCTCGGGTGTGATTCCTGCCTGAGTGAAGGCTTCCTTTGTGGCGATATAGGCAAATTCACCTTCTTCGGGCAACATGATTCGAGCCCGACGGTCAAGGTGGCCTTTCAGGTCGGGTCTTGGTACCAGACCCACCAAGGCAGAACGATAGCCGAAATCCTTCCGTTCGGCATCATAAGTAATGCCAGACCTTCCCTGTCTGAGAGATTCCAATACCTCATCCTTGTTCAATCCGATGCAGGAATAAATTCCCATGCCGGTAATTACAACTCTGTTCATACTTCAAAAATAAACTTATTAACTAATTGTTGCAATAATTGAAGAAATAGATACAACCTTATACAAGGAAAATATAAAAAGTTGTCAAGGAATCTATATTTGGCGGGTTCAATGGATGCTTGTAGGAGTAGTAAGTTGTGGGAGAGAGGAATAAGAATGAGTAGGTTGAATTTTTCAAGTAGGTAGATGATTAATAATCTCATTGTCATAGTTGGTGCTTATTGCGAAGATTTTGATTTTTAATTTAGGTGTAAATTATGGGAGAAATTCAATTGCAAGGTGCAGCATACGCACGGGGACTGGAGTTTCAGTTATTAATTTCCTACCTACTACATTTTTTCCGCCCTGGGAAGTTGTGGTCTCTTCGAAGTAGGTAGATGATTAATAATCTCATAGTCATAGTTGGTGCATATCGCGAAGATTTTGATTTTTAATTTGGGTGTAAATTATGGGAGAAATTCAATTGCAAGGTGGGGTATGCCCTTCAGGACCGGAGCTTCTGTTATTAATTTCCTACCTACTACATTTTTTCCGCCCTGGGATGTTGTGTTCTCTCGGAAGTAGGTAAATGAATAATAATCTCATTGCCATAGCTGGTGCTTACCGTGAAGATTTTGATTTTTAATTTAGGTGTAAATTATGTGAGAAATTCCCTTGCAAAGTGTGGTATGCCCTTCAGGACCGGAGCTTCAGTTATTAATTTCCTACCTACTTCATTTTTTCCGCCCTGGGAAGTTGTGTTCTCTCTGAAGTAGGTAGATGATTAATAATCTCATTGTCATAGTTGGTGCATATCGCGAAGATTTTGATTTATAATTTAGGTATAAAATATGAGAGAAATTCCCTTGTAAAGTGTGGTATGCCCTTCAGGACCGGAGCTTCTGTTATTAATTTCCTACCTACTACATTTTTTCCGCCCTGGGAAGTTGTGTTCTCTCTGAAGTAGGTAGATGATTAATAATCTCATTGTCATAGTTGGTGCATATCGCGAAGATTTTGATTTTTAATTTAAGTGTAAATTTTGAGAGAAATTCAATTGCAAGGTGCAGCATAAGCACGGGGACTTGAGCTTCAGTTATTAATTTCCTACCTACTTCATTTTTTCCGCCCTGGGAAGTTGTGTTCTCTTCGAAGTAGGTAGATGATTAATAATCTCATTGTCATAGTTGGTGCATATTGCGAAGATTTTGATTTTTAATTTAGGTGTAAATTTTGAGAGAAATTCAATTGCAAGGTGGGGTATGCCCTTCATGACCGGAGCTTCAGTTATTAATTTCCTACCTACTTCGTCTTACCCCTTCGATTCTATTCAAATGTATTCCCTTCTTCTTTTTTCCTCAATCCTCCCTCAATGCTCCGCTCACTGGCGTGCCCAATGTCCAGAATTGACCTACACGGTCCCATCGCTCTCCAAAGGCATGGTAGTACACGATGATCTGATAGATATTTGCTGTCTCATAACTATTTCCTTCTGTTTCATTTGAATTGAATCCACTCTTTGTTTTCTCCGCATAATAGTAATCATAATACCCTTGCTTCATCAGAATGGTTGTTGTATAATACCCTTTTTCAGGTTCGTATTTCATCGGTTGAGCATCTTCGCTTGTCCCCCATTGGTTAAACTGACCCAACACATAAACAGGATTGGACAATCGACCCGGTGATTTGAGATAGAAATGAACCAGAAAATAATCGTTTTCCATTTCTGAATCCGGACGGTCAAGATTCTGGATAAGATATGAGCCCCCCAAATCCGGATAGGATGAATGTTCGGACCGACCTTCGAGATTTTCTGTCCGTAAAAAAACCTCTGTACGGTCATTGAATCTTTCCAGATTTTCTATTTTATAATTCGGTCGCCTTACACTACGGATATCGAGATAGCGGAATTCTTTGCCTCCCGGAAATGATGTTTCCTTGATATAGTCATATGTCATGCGATCGTTGCGGACAAATCGGGGGCCCAATAAAGGCCTGTTGTTCCAGATGCCATTCTTGAGTATGGCTATCTTAACCTGGTTAAGAGGATCCTGAATTCTTTGTGACGTAGTTAGACTTAGGTCGATGCGCTGGTCTTCACGCATCTTACCGGCTTCGAGAGAACTGGCTAATGTCGCTGCCACCCCAAAGAGTTGCTCACTTACTACAAATCTCCGTGTAAGAACAGGCATATTATCATCATCGCGATATATGTGTATCAGATAATTTCCCGACTTGGTGACACTTATCAAGTCATTTGGAAATACTAAACTATAGGTTGTGTACACTACCCGGGTATTGATGGAATAGGCATATTCTCGGATTTCCTGATCATTGAACCCTTCAAGATATTCCAATTCGTTGAGTTGACTCGGATTCCAGTTAGCATCACATTGTACGATACGGTATTTGTAATAGACAAAGTCTCCGTTGAGGTCATCAAACTTAAGTTCCAACGGCCGGTCACTGTTGAGGTAGGTCATTGGAAAGCCTACGGTGGATCCATAAGGCCTTAATATAACCGTCTTGATTTTATCATCGTAATTGTAATCATAATTGACCAGTTCTGTTGGTTGTGTATAGCCTGATGTCCGGGCCAGAATCCCCAAAAGTAAAAGGCACCAAACTCTGATCTCTGTCATACTCGTTGTATTTGATTATTCAAAAGTAATACGAATGCGATATTTATTATAGTTAATTCACATGAAACAACTCCGGTTGCCGATAAATAAACGTAAAATTCAGGAAAAACCAGTCTTTTGCCAATTTATTGGCGAATTGATAACAAATTATCTGCCTGTTGAGAATCTAATCTTTTATATTTCGGTACCTGCCCACCAGTTTTGTCATTTCCCGGAATTAGATCTTTTGTCAGAATCCCGACTTAGGCCGCTTGCAGATCTGTTTTTATAATATTTTCAAAAGACTTATTGTTCTTGCACATGGGCAAAGCAGGTATTGATTGGAGGTCAAGGAAGGCTTGAATGCCGGTCGCCTATAGACAACACCTCCACCGGATATTTTGAAAGATCCTGTAATCAATCAGGAATTTCAGTTTCTCCAAGTTCATCCTGATCTTTCTCAAGCCTACCATATCAAACTCGTGCCGGCAACTTCCGCCAATTGCCTGAGAGCAAGCAAACTCAATTTTGTACGAAAATTGTTAAAAGCCTTCCTCTTGTGCATAAATTATTAGAAATCAGGGACCCGATAGGCTATATCCAATTTTATATAAAGCGAACCAACTCTTTTTATTAAAAACCGTTTATCAAAAGTCAATGATACTAAGGAATTGAATCCCGGACAATATATTATCCTGTATGATGGCGATTGTGGCTTTTGCAATCAGTCGGTCATGTTTATCATCCGAAACGATAGGCAAAAGAATTTTTTGTTCGCCTCCCTGCAGTCTGAAATTGCCGGTGACCTACTCAAACCATTCAACATCAGACCATCGCTCAATTCTATGATATTATTGAAAGAGGGTCAATATTATGAAAAAAGTGGCGCAGCACTGGAAATAGTACAACATCTGTCGGGTGTATGGCCGTTGCTCTCATTACTGAAGATCATTCCGCGTCCAATCAGAGATGGCGTTTATTGCTGGATTGCAAGGCATAGACACCGATTTTTATCCGACACTGCATGCACCCTCCCTATACCTGATGTCGAGTCGAGATTCCTGAAGTAGCGTTACATTTACACTAGGAGGGAGTCACATGGAAACAGAGTCGCCGGTAGGGATGTTGTTCTCCGGGACTAAATCGGCAGACTGATAGACATTTAACGGGTAAAAGGGATCGCAAAAAGAGATCCTACTTTCGGTGTGCTTTCAATTTTTAGTTTTAACTTATGTACCTGTAACACTGCATCGATCAGCGAAAGTCCGATGCCATAACCCTTGACATGCTTAGTATTGATGTTTCTGTAGAAAGGCTGGAAGATCATCTCCATATCCTCTTTGGCAATGCCGGCACCCTTATCGCGGAAACTGAGCTCCAAACCCCGGTCCGTAGAATTTATCCTGATATCGACGTGTTTGTCATCGCTGTATTTACAGCAATTATCCATAATATTGATGAAGGCCAGTTTCAACAGCGCCTCATTTCCCTCTACGGTAAGTTTTTCTTGAGAGTCCGGTTGGCCCTCTATTTGGAAGCTCACTGAATATTCCGGATGAGAACGAAGTAACTTGGACTGGCATTCCAGGATGGCCTCATCCAACTGAAAATTTTGAATATCGAGATGAAAACCTTCTGATTTGATTTTGGCCATCTGCAAGAGATTCTCCGTAATGTAGGCAATATCCTGAACATCGTCACGTAAAGATGTCAGGGTAGCACGATACTCATCCACCGTGCGATCCTTCTGATTGAGCAATACATCGACTTGGGAGAGGACGATGGAAATTGGGTTTTTTAACTCATGAGAAACATTACTGATAAACATTTTTTGGAAGGTCACCGAACTTTGTATTCTTGAAAGCAGGTTATTGATGGACTGTATGAGATGTTCTATCTCGTCCTTGGTGTAAGAGCGCTTCAGACGGCTGTCGAGCTTGGACATGTCAAGTTGGTCCATTTGGTGGACGATGGAAAAAAGTGGATTCAGTGCCTGGCGTGTGTAGAAGAATCCGGATACACCGACAACAACCAAACCTAATATAATAGCCAGTGAGATGATTCGTTTCAGGTCCATCAACTCCTTAGAGTTGAATACTGATGAGGCGACTACATAATATTTTCTACCGCTCATAGATGTGTAAGGCAGCCCAAAATAGTACATGTCACCGGTATGGTAGGAGAATTCCCGCTTCGATATCGGCCGGATGTCAAATGGAAGGACAAAAGCAGACTTCCTGTTGAAAGTAAATACCTTTTCATAATTGTTGTTGAAAATGATGACATTGTCACTCATGGGTAGGTTTTCGCTATCCTTGTGGGGAGTGATATCTTCCAGCTTATCGAGGTCTCCTTTGTGCAGCACCATCTCGGCCGTCATGTGGGCTTTGGTCTTTAGGTTGTTATAGTATTCATTGTAGGTGATGTCCTGAAATCGTCGGTACACAAAAAACATGGACAAAATCAGGATGGTTGCCACCACCACGAAGTACTGAAGCGTGAGCTTGACTCTGATTTTCATTGCTCTTCATGTTGGATTTTGAAAATATAACCAATACGTGGAAGGGTGTGAATGAGTTTTTCGCTGAAATCCTTATCGATTTTGTTCCGCAGGAAATTGATATATACTTCCAGAACGTTGGTACTGGTCTCAAAATCAAAGTCCCAGATGTTGGAAAGCAATTCCTGCTTGGTGATCGTCGTGTTCGGGTGTGTCATGAAGTAGTGTAACAATTCAAATTCTTTTGGTGTCAGGAATATATTGATGTCCTGGCGACGTACTTTCTTGGTGGCCGGATTGATGGTGATATCGGCATAGGTGATTTCTGATTGCGAAGGGGCGGCCACTTTAGGCAGACGCTTTATTAGGGCGCGTATCCTTGCCACCAATTCCCTAAAGTCGAAAGGCTTTGTCAAATAATCATCAGCACCTGCCGCATAAACCTCTAATTTTTCTTCGACCATATTGAGAGCTGTCAGCATGAGCACAGGCGTATGAATATTGTTCTGCCTCAATGCTTTTAACATTTGAAGACCCGTGCTTTGAGGCATTACAATGTCTGACACTATGACCTTGTATTGATTGGCAAAGGCGAGTTTCTTTCCTTCTATTCCATTGTAGGCCACATCTACGGCAAAACCCTGCTCTTCTAGTCCTTTTTTAAGGGAAGAGTTCAGCTTTTTCTCGTCCTCTACGATAAGAATCTTCATGCAATGCTTTGCCCGGGCTAATTGTTGAAAATATATCGGCAAAGATAATAAAAAAATGATTTGCTACTCATTATGTTAAAAATATTTAATGTGTAAATGAATATGTTTCAGTCAAAACAATAATTTACCCGGGGTTATATATCTTCATTTATTTTAACAAAGACAAAAGCTTTTCCATTAGTATTTAAGGACGAGTTGTTACTTTCAAATTATATGGGAATTTTTTGGAATTTATTCAAAATGATTTTCCTGCCCTTGTGGTGAATTTATTTTGGTTTTTTTAAAACCAAGAACTCCGGGTATCAATAAATTTTTTTCATCTTTCGAAGATTAGTTACTATCTTCATATCTCTATTTATAAATTTACTACCTTAAATGATAGCTGACTCTATGTCTGTACGGCTTAGTGTTTCGAAGTTAATTGCGTTGTGGGCCTTTTCAGAAAGCGCGTTGGGTGGTCTCTTACACGCCACCAACATGCCGTTTTCCGGTTTGCTGTTGGGCGGAATTGCAGTCACAGTGATATGCTGCATCGGATTTACCGCGGTGCGTCCCGGTGCCGCCATACTTTACGGCACCTTGGTTGCAGTTAGCGTAAAATTTGCCCTTAGTCCACACAGTCCTGTTACTTCCTATATCGCAGTCGGTTTTCAGGGAATTGTTGGGGCATTGATGTTTTCATTCCAGCGCAGATCACTTCCGGTATATATATTTTACGGAGGTATTGCCTTGGCCGAATCAGCCCTGCAAAAAGTCATCACCCTTACGGTTATCTATGGTAATGCCTTGTGGGATTCTTTGAATGTAGCGGCACAACAGATTGCCAAATCTTTGCATATGGACAGTAGCCTGAGCTATGCCGTCATTTTACTTTGCATATATTCAATGGTTTATTTTGTTTGGGGTTGCCTGATTGGTTATTGGGCACATAAAATTCCGCATGAAATTAAAAACATTGACAAATCCGAGATCATTAGCATCGACACTTCAGGCAAGTTGTTTAATAAGAAGAAAAGGAAGATACGTTACCTGGTGTGGATGCCTATGGTATTGATTTTGTCTGTTTCGGTAATTCTTATGCGGCAATCAGGCTTAAGTGTTTTGCAGCTTATCTTACGTCCCTTTATTGTAGTCATGGTATGGTGGTTTGTCATCAATCCCTTCCTCAAGGCGATGTTGGCGCGCTTTTTAAATGGACGCAGTAACAATATGGCGCGCATCATCGACAGCATCAGGCAGGATATTCCCAGGTTGAGAAAACTTTCGTTCCAGACTGCCGATTATGTGACCCGCCATTACCGAGGGGTCAGCAGAGTGCGCCGTTTCATAACCATCCTAATCATCCTGGCTAGTGAAGAAAAAAGTAATCTTACTGGATAATCTCTGGGTCATTACCGGTGAGGTGAATAGTGGGAAGACGACTTCCCTGCTCCAATGGACCAGGGGCAGAAAAGTAGCCGGCTTCCTGACCCCTGATATCGATGGACAACGTAGGCTGATGGATCTTTCTACATCAGAGATTCTTCCATTTGAGGCTAATGATGATGACGAAGACGTCCAAAAAGTTGGCAGGTTTTCGTTTTTCCAATCGGCATTTGACTATGGCAATAGCCTGATCATCCATTCACTACAGGCAGATCATCCATATTTCATCATCGATGAATTCGGCAAACTTGAAATCAACGGCCAGGGCTTTGCATACGGCATCGACACGTTGATGGGGGGCATCCGGACTTCACAATCTCCAACTATCTACATCATCGTCATCCGGGAGAGCCTGTTGGATGGGTTTTTGGAGCGATATGGCTTATCGGATTGAGTGATGGGATATGACTCCTTTGGCCCAATGACTATATTGGGAATATCGGTGTATACAATGTTCGGTTTGTGTTATGCACGTTGATAGTATGACCTTCTTTTATGCCATCTTATCCGAATGACCATAAAGTCAGGATATAACCGTGTCTTCCCCCCGGAATAATATTTGAATAAAGAATATTGTACACCCTACAATTCAAAAAGATATGCCGGGTATTGACTTCCTGCCACCTGTCGCCAATAATGGCTTCGGGTATGTTTTGATGCATACGGAAAGGTTAATCAACGGATGCTGCAGTCCGTTCATTTAGTAATTTCCGGCTGGTCTGATATACTATCTTGAGATTCTGGTCGGTATCCAGTTTCTTATTGAGCTGAAGAAGTCGTAATCAGACCAATCCCAAACTATCCTATTCTTGGAATCACCCTTGATCTTATCTAAAAATGCTTTTGGTAAAATCACAGGTCTTTGGGCATGGTGCACTACCTTTTATTATGCGTTGTACAATTATAAAAGAAGTGCTGTCTCCCCTTGCTCCTTTTTCTGCCTTACCGACAAATCCTGTAAAGAATGATTTAGTTGGGCTCGCATCAAGTCTAAATGTATCAATGCCGAAATATATTCTGACTTTATCATATTTGCTGGTTGTATCGTTGAACATTTGTTGCAATGCCTGAAACTCATCCCGGGTCACATCTACGAAACTAAAACCGGCATTTTGTTGCGTAGGTCCTCGATAAGTATGAATAGCTGTTCTTGCAGTTGCTCTATCCACTTCCGAGAATTGAATTACTTGTCCTGTATCCTGAGGAGAGACCGGATCCGATGGTCCTTCTTTTTGAGATCTGTTACACCCAATGAATGAAAGGGTTAAAAGAAATGAAATTAAAAGGGCAGAAAAGGTTAATCCTTGTTTAATTAATAATTTCATGGCTTGCGTATTTAATTTTATGTAAGTATAAGCAGGCAAATTTAACAAATGATTTATATTTGTTTATAAAAATATTTATACAGTAAAGCGGCTGTGTCACAAAAGGAAATTATTTTGAAGTTTAATTGTTGTTATAGAATGTCTACAGACCCGTTTCTTGCTATTTGCCGGACATTTCTTTTCCTTACAATCATTATGTTGGGCATGTTGGGGTGCAAGCGTGGTAGCGAAGAAAGGCATAATGACAGTAAGATAGTGACCAATGACTTCGGTCAAGGCATTCCGGGGATTCTTTACAGGGCAAAGGTACAGTTGGATTCCTTTGGTTTTGTCAATAAAGCGGATTCTTTGCTGGAACTCGCCATCAATGAAGCGGTCAAGGCAGGAAAAAATGATCAAATAGCCATGGCATACACTTTTGCCCTGAAATATTCCTCCTCCAAACCGGTAAATGAAGCCCAGGCGCTGGAATTCTACAACACGGGAAAGTACCACGCCGGCCTGTCGGGTAGCATTTCTCTCCTCAACGAGCTGAACTTTGCCATGGCACATTACTACACCAAGAGAGGCAATACGGGTCAAAGTGAAAAATATCTCAACCAGATTTCCTTCTTTGGAGGGAGCAATTTTGAACTTTATTTGAAAAAGGAAATGGCTGAAGCGGCCAATTTTGGAGTCAGAGATAAGCCTTTCGAACAGCTGAAGTCTTTACTTGACGCTATGTATAAGGCTTACGAATTGGGTCATGATTCCATTTATCAGGCATGCCTGCTTAACATTTCCGACTTTTATTATTATGAACAACAATACAACAAAGCACTGGACTATATCGATCAGTTGCAGAACACCATAGCCGCAAAGGGAATACAAACTGACTCCAACCGAATATACTTCCTCATGGCGAATAAATTGCCGATATTCAACAAGCAATTTGACCAGAATGCAACAATCAGGCTGGCAGAATCCATTTCCCACTATGCCAGGAAACATGGCTATCAATTGCTGGAAGAGATAGCTCAGGGCCAGGTACGGACTGCCTTGATTAGCAGTGGTGACTTTAAGCGCGTGGAAGACTATTACAGAGCTTACCCTGTCTACTTGTCCAGGCTTGAGCACGAAAAGCCTTCTATCTATTACAGGATGCTGTCCTATATTGAGATGGCAAAGGGTAAAAAAGACAGCGCGGTGGCCTATTTTGACAAGGCGGGTGAGTTTTTGGATGGGGAAAATGAATATTATGTAGCTAATTACCATTTCAGAAAAGGGGAGTTGATGGAAAAGCTCGGTCAGCGATCAGAAAGTATTTCAAGCTATAGCAAGGCACTCAAAATGCTCAACAATAGTCACGACCTGACACTCCAGAATACTTTGATCGACAAATTGATTCCGTATTACAAGGAGATTAATGACCCGAGATCCATTGTCGGTTTGTTGGAAAAGAAAGATTCGCTGAACATGAAACTGATTCAAATCAATAAAGAGCAAAATATCCGCCAGCTGGAATTGAGTAATATCCTCTCCGTATACGAATTGAAGCATCAAAAGGCGGCTGAAGAGCTCAACAGAAAGCAGGTGATCCAGTTGCAGATTGTAGCCTTGTTCATTTTACTGGTATTCATGAGCCTTTTGGTGATGGCCAATCTGAAACTTCCCGGCTGGTGGCTTAGATCAATGGGCTATATTTCCATTATTATCTTATTTGAATTTATTATTCTGATGGTAGACAGGAGACTGCACGATATGTTGCACGGAAGTGTAATCAAATTGTTGGTCATTAAAGTCATACTGATATCCTGGATCTTACCTTTGCACCATTGGGCTGAAAAGAAAATTGTCGCTTTTCTTTTGCAAAAGGACAGGTTCAGAGGTCTTAAGGATTTCCTGTCCAGGTTATTTCAATCCTTTGGAAAAAAAGAAGTTGAAGAATCGTGACTTCCGATTGTCGTTGTACATCATGAATGGATTGCCCCTGCAACTTGCATGTTGACAGGATTACTTCTTATGCCTGATGACTCGTCTTGTGTTGGAACCTTTGATTGTATTTGTTGGTCTGTGTTTCTTGATCGATCTGATTAACAACAAGCAATGCCACTCAATGAGCAGGAACCGGGATACCTCTCCCGAGATGAAAATCAACACCGAAAACAAGAAAAGAACATTCCTGACTCCAGATACGGGATCGATGAGGTCACTGTAAAAAGGCATGATAACCAAGGCTTCAATGGCCATCAGGATGGTGGTAGTAATCACTCCGGCAATGAAAAATACCCGGGTGGGAAGAACCAGTTTACGACTGCGGTTCATCATGATTTCCTTGAAGAAATACCTGACATTTGGCTCATCCGGATTCATGGACAAAAGCTGCCGGATGATGCTGAGTGAATCCTCAACCCTGCCTGCTTCGTTCAGTGCGACAGCTTTTTTCATTAAAAGGTTGAAATAAATATCGACACCAAACAACCTTGAAAAGCCCAACTCTATTGCGGTTTCGATAGCATCATCGACCAGGAAAAGTACTTCTTTGAATTTACCCATCTCAAACAGTGCCTCGATGTAACACACATAAATCTCAAAACGGTGTCTTGCATCCAAATTTTCGATTTTGTTGCGGTGGTCTTCATAGAAATGAATCACCTCTCGATATGATCCGGAGCCAATCGTCAAAAAACGGTCAAAGACCGAAGGGTCATATATCGAAGTAAAGTCCATTTTACCTCAACCTGTATAAAAACGGTCTGCTGGGAGATACATCCAACTGAATATTTAGGAGATGTAAATTTAACAAATAAAGTCCATCTTCAACAAAATTTTCTGCAAAAATCAATTCAGCAACCGTTGCGCCCGCCCGTAAATCAATATCCGGATAATTCCAAAATGCCCTGTAAGCTTCTAATTTACCCTGATTTTCCTCCCGATCCAACGATGGCAGGTCGGTTAAGAGATGCTTTATACCACGGCTGACGATCAGGTCGATAGCATCACGACTGAAATAAGGCGGATTGGTATCTGTGTATTCAGTCTTTCTCTTTTCCGGCCCATTGGGCAAAGTCCTTATGATCAAGGCTTCCTCACCAACAGCCTCCCACAATTGCGATAATTGTTCTGCATGAATGACCTTGTCGCCATTATCTGATAATTGAGGAAAGATACTCACCAGCTGTGCAACATGGAAGTCCGGCTTGTAGTATTCATTGATATAATATTGGTCCCTGACGATATGGCCGACACATTGGGTGTGCGTGCCATTGCCGTGAGGATGGATGGTGACATTATAAAAATTGGCGTGCCCTCCCTGAGCTATACTTTTGACCAGATCGCCTTCTCGATGTGGGGACGCATAGAAGTATGGAGCCCGGAAACAATTGACCTGCGGATAACCACTATGCAGGATCATTGAGATATCAATGGGGTGGTGGAGATCAGCTGTATATTTCTGACCATTTAAGGTTACGGACACTTCGATATTATAAGTTTCAACATTCACGACATTCGGATTCTTGTATTGTCGGATTACTTGATCGGTCTATCATTTAGGTTACAAAAAGGTTATATCCCGGATAGCCGCAATATTAACTGTACATATAGTGATATAACAACGCATGGAAGAATAAATAGTTAACGTTTATTTTTAAACATAATTCACCTAACTTTGGCGTTTATTTCGGGATAGATAGAAATACGGAACAGTATTTTTCTTTCTACTTTAAAAGCAAAGAATGGCAAAGCCGGTATTTATTGTAATCGAGGGTATTGATGGGAGCGGTAAATCTACCCAAATTGAGCTGCTCCAACATAGAATGTCAGAAGAAGGGAAGCAGGTTGCGATCACCGGTGAACCTACGGATGGCTTTATCGGGAAGATCATCCGGGACATCATGCGCGGCAAGGAAGAGACCGACCCGGCGGTCGTTGCTGCATTGTATGTAGCCGACAGGATGGATCACATCACCCATCCGGATGTGGGCATGCTTGCACTGTTGGAGAAAGGATACAATATTATTGCCAGCCGGTATTATTTTTCAAGCTATGCCTTTCAAGGTGAATATGTTTCCCTGGAGTGGCTCATCCATGCCAACAGTATCTGCAAAAGCCGCCTTAAAGCTGACCTGACCGTTTATATCAACATCGACCCTGCAATATGTTTTGAACGGATTAAAAGTAGTCGGCCAAGCCTTGATATCTATGAAAATCTTGAAAAAATGAAGCGTACCCACCGCGAATATATGAAGGCTTTTGAGGTGGCAGGAATGGATGAAAATATTGTGATGGTTGACGGCACCTTGCCGATCGACTTACTGCATGAAGCCATTTGGTCAAAGGTGAAAGAAGTGGCTTTCTGATCGAAAACGTAGAGAAAAAAATGTTTGTCCTGTAATAACAGCAGTTCTCATCAATATTATTCCAGCTAATTTCAGCTTAAGAAAGTAACCGAATCCACGAACATCCGCGTTCAAATGACCGGCTGGTGCAGCCTTTCCCCGCATTGACGGCAGTACACTGCATCGTTGCTATGCTCCTTGGTGCCACAATTTTCACAGACCAGGTTAATATTGGTCTTCTTCATCTCCTTGATGATGTTACCGCCTATGATTCCGGTCGGTACCGCAATGATGGAATAACCGAGGATCATGATGAAGGATGCAAGTATCTTGCCTATCGGAGTGATTGGAGTGATATCACCGTAACCTACAGTCGTCAGCGTGACGATGGCCCAATAAATGCTCTGTGGTATGGAATGAAAGTTCGGATTATGCTGGTACTCTGCGAGGTACATTAAAGAACCAAGCAGGAAAGCCAGAATCAATATGAAGAAGAGAAAAATGGCTATCTTCCTGAAACTTCTGATTAAAGCAAAGACCAGTTCTCGACTTTCATCCAGAAACTTAACCATGCCAAATATCCTGAACACACGTAATAATCGGAAAGAACGGATGATCATCAACATATGACTTTGGGGAAGAAAATACTCAAAGTATGATGGGAGAATTGCTATCAGGTCAAGCATGCCAAAAGTACTCTTGACAAATCGCTTTTTGACCTTGACGCACGACAATCGCAACAAATATTCCAGCGTGAAAACAAACAGGAAAAAGCGGTCAGCTTGTCTGAAATAAAAAGAATATTTTGCACTCAGGGACTCAATACTTTCTGCCAGAATGATAAAGATATTAATCAGGATCATCAATGACAGAATGATGTCAAACATTTTCCCGGCCTTAGTATTTGCCTGAAAAATTATAACGTAAAGTTTATACTGCCAGGAGTTCTTGTCATCAGGTCTGTTTTGACTCTGGACAACATCAATTCTATCCGGTAATATTCTAAATAAGCTCAAATCAAGGTTGTTTCAAAATCAAAGTAAAGGAATATTACAATGTCTTCAAATTTATACAAAGATAGAATCTTTATAATTGCCTGATATATGAATTTTTTGTAACTATTCACCTTAACATAACTTAATCAGGACATCTTGATACCAACTTAAAAGGAATCACCATGATTAATCAAGGGTCATGATCAGAGGTTTTTTTATTCATCATTAGCAAACTTGTTTGCCTGCAACTGCTTAATGCAAATGATGATTGGATAGATCTTTTTGTGTTTTTTATGCTCTCCGAGAATAAAAATTGATCCGATAAATCTTTTTTTTGATCCGGTGATTTAGAGAAGCTATTTAGCATCTTTGCATAGACTTTTCCAGCCTGTAAACCCTTTTTCCCAAATCCCATTTTTTGCAAAGGACCAAACCTTTTGGGTCAAGATAGTTTAATAATGGATAAATATCTATCTGATGTGAATAATTGCGAATCCGTACTATTAAATATTACTTGCTGCATTGGCATGAAATGAAGGCAGGAAGTAGCTTTTAGGGAAATATGATTTTTTATAAAAAATTATATATTATTTTAATTTATTATGTGTATTTTTGTGAGATTAAATAAATAAGCCTGACTGTCTATAACGTTTTTAAGATTGTAATGCAAAGAATAAACGGATCGATTAAAGTTAGAAACACTGATATTCAGGGTTATTTGCCTATTCGATATTCTCCCCTCCTTCCATTTCCAATATTCAATTTATGAGGATTTTTATTCTTTCAATAATTTGTTGCATATCATTTGTCTTTGCTTTACCGGCTCAACAAGGAGTCTATAATATGGTTGATTTCTATAGGGAGCTTTCGGTTGGACATCCTGTTTTGCCCTTTCCGGAAAATGTTAAGTTTGAATCAGGGCTGAATAAATACATCGGGGAACCAATGGCTCTATTGGGTCAAAGGGCCCCCGGTTCAAGATCTGGACAACAAAATGAGATGTCCGCCGTGACAATGACGGAGATTGAGCATTTATTCAGTGGCAGGATTCAACGAGGAGTTGTTCATTCTGCCAATCAGCCTCCGGTAGCTGATGCCGGTCCGGACACCACCATTGTTCTGCCGGTCGATTCCGTCCTTTTGAATGGCTCAGGTACCGATCCGGATGGAACCATTGTAAGTTTCGAATGGACTCCAGATCCAAACAATCCGTCAGCCGCTACTTTCGATGATGCTTCTCTGCCCAATCCGATGGTAAGCAATCTCATTGAAGGAATTTATATTTTCACCCTGACAGTAACCGATGATCAGGGAGAAATCGGTTCGGACCAGGTCACAATAACCGTACAGGCTGCTAATCAACCTCCTGTTGTCAATGCAGGGGATGATTTAACAATACACTTGCCGGAAAGTTCCGTGCAATTGACTGGAACAGCGATTGATCCTGATGGATCTGTCGTTAGTTTTTCCTGGAGTCAGGATCCTTCAAACCCGGCCCCGGCAGCCTTTTCGAATTTTTCGATTCCTAACCCTGTGGTCAGCGGTTTGATCGAAGGTGTATATAGTTTTACACTCACTGCTGTCGACAACGAAGGTGCGACCGGCCAGGACAATGTCCTGGTGAACGTCCTTCCGCCCATCAATCTGCCTCCTGATGCCCATGTCGGTTTTGACCTGCGAGTCATTCTCCCCACTGATTCCACTATTCTTCATGGCAGTGGCACCGATCCGGAAGGTGCTCCGATCACTTTTTTGTGGAAACAAATCGGCGATTTGCCTTCGATTGCAACGATTTCCGATTCGGCGAGCTCAGATCCGGTAGTGAGTGATCTCATCCTTGGGATATACACCTTCCGATTGATTGTGACGGATGACAAAGGACTGTCCGACTCGGTAGAAATGAATGTCATAGTGGATATCGTGGGCAATATCAAACCTATAGCTAATGCTGGCGAGGACGCTACCATATTGGTACCGCAGACCAGCTACCAGCTCGATGGCAGTGGCTCTGATTCTGATGGATTCATCATCGGTTACAACTGGGAACAGATTGGTACCTTGCCCAACACAGCAATCATTTCCAATCCGGGTGTTCCCAATCCGATTGTTTCAGGACTTATCAAGGGAGCCTATACTTTCCGATTGACGGTTACGGACAATGAAGGGGGAAAGGGCATGAATGATATGGTTCTCATCGTGTTTGATACCTTCAATATTGCTCCCATCGCCAATGCAGGCCCCGATGCCACCATTGCCCTTCCTCAGGACACTTATCAACTAAGCGGAAGCGGTACCGACGCTGATGGCATAATAATTTCATACCATTGGCAACAGGTCGGCAACACCCCTTCCCAGGCGGTTTTTTCCAATACAGATATTCCTAATCCCGTTGTGTCAGGATTGATTTACGGACACTACACCTTTAGGCTGACTGTTAAGGACGATTATGGTCTTACGGCTTCGGACGACATTGTGCTTTTTGTAAGAGATAGCTTCAACCATATTCCGGTTGCCAATGCAGGTGAAAACATTCGACTGACCTTACCCGACAATAGTGTCCAGGTCCATGGTACCGGGTATGATGATGATGGAATCATCGTTGGTTATGAATGGCAACAAGTAGGTAACAAACCAAGTAAAGCCGTAATTTCCAATCCGGATATAGCCGACCCGATTATCGGAGGTTTTCTGTACGGCACTTATACCTTTGTATTTACAGTTCGGGACAATGAATTCGCTACCGGATCGGACACGCTGCTGATTGTGGTGGACACGGTTCCATTAATAGCGCCCATCGCTGATGCAGGTGCTGATATTTCCGTCAATCTGCCTCAGGACAGTGTTCAGTTGCATGGCAGCGGTTCGGATGAGGACGGCACCATTGTAGGCTATACCTGGTATCAATTAGGGACACAACCCTCTCCGGCGGCTTTTTCAGATACAATGATCGCTGATCCTATTGTAAAAAATCTGGTCGAAGGCACCTATCATTTTGTATTGAAGGTTACCGACAATGACAACTTAATGGATACCGATACGGTAAGGGTTGTCGTCAGCAAGGCTAAGAATATTCCCCCGGTGGCCAATGCCGGCGAGGATATAACGATCAAGCTGCCCATTGATGCAACGACCCTGCATGGTAGCGGAAGTGATGACGATGGTACAGTGACAGACTTTCTTTGGGAGCAGGTAGGTACTACTCCTGATATTGCAACCATCATCGGGAATAATTCTCCTGAACCAACTGTATCCAATCTCTTCAAGGGAACGTATACCTTTAGACTGATAGTTACAGATAACGAGGGTGCCAAGGATACCGATGAGGTCAAGGTCTTTGTTTTGGACAAACTGTCTACCCATACCGGGGATGTTTCTTCGGCCATCTATCCGAACCCTGCCAAAGGCGGCATCTTCCATATTAACCCGGGCGCCAAATTAAAGCCTGGTACATCGGCTCGCATATTTGACATAGATGGGCGGGAGATGATGCGCTTTGTCGTAGGCCGGGAAGATAGCTCCTTTCAATGTAATCAATGCGTATCCGGTGTTTTTGTTATTCGGTTTGATAACGGGATGAGTGCCGCTTTGGTCGTTATGCCTTAAGAAGTGTATTGTAAAGTTGACGGCGTGTAACCTAACCACAGAGCACCAAAAGAATCCGGGTATTTGTTCTTTGTGCCGGCCTGTTTCAATGTTATACCAAGATGATTTATATAATAGTCCATAAATTTTTGGTATTAGAGGCTAAATGGCTATAATATTTTCAAATACCTGAAAATCAACGTCTGTGTAATTAAGTCCCGGAATAGTTTTCAGTCAATGTTCATGATGCATCTCTAATTGATCAAGCTCCATATAAGGGGCACATCTTTCAAAGAAACATGATCAGAGAAATTATTCAGGTAAATATTGATAGAAAATTGAGGTAGTAGATGTGACTGGCAGCAATTTATAGGAGGCTGTGACGATGCTTCCATTTCTTGTTGCATTGAAATTCCGGTGCGATGGAGGGTTCACAGTCTACTTTGGTTTTTTGATTTTCAATTCATGATATCAATTAATCGAAGTAATGAAATATACCGGTAGAGAATGAGCTTTTCCCGGATGTGAGAATAATGCAGTGGTCGGACGGGTCAATAAAATGATTGATGGCCTTCCCCAATTTTTCTTACTTTTGCAGCGTTGATTTGTAAGTGATGTTAACCATACAGGATATTCAGGGTTCAGACAATGTGAAGAAAGAGATTACAACACTGATTTCAAGTGGTCAGTTTCCGCATACAACCTTGTTTATAGGCCCCGAAGGCAGTGAAAAATTAAATCTGGCATACGCAACTGCAAGACTGCTGATGTGTGAAAACAACAAGAATGGCGTCATATGTGGACAATGCAATTCGTGCCGTAAATCTGCCAATTTTACCCATCCGGATATTTTCTTTTCATTCCCATTTGTGAAGGAGGGAAGCGGGGATTTCCAATCCGATGACTTCCTGCAGGCATGGAAAGAGGCATTCCGGGAAAATCCTTATATGAATGTATATGAATGGTCACTGAAACAGGATGCCGGCAATAAACAGCCCAATATCACCGCATTCGAATGTATACAAATACAGCGTAAACTACAGAAGAAGCCATATGAATCCGACCGGAAAGTCTTACTCCTGTGGATGCCCGAATATCTGGGTAAGGAGAGCAATCGCCTGTTGAAGATACTCGAAGAACCACCCGGTGATACCTTTATCATTTTGGTAGCTGAAGACCAGGAACGCTTGTTGGCTACAATACTTTCGCGATGTCAACTCTTCAAGGTTGAGCCATTCGACCTGCAAGGTGTTCAGAGAATATTGGAAAATCATTTTGGCAAATCGAAGGAGGAAGCCACTATGGCAGCATATCTGTCCCGAGGAAGCATGGTAGAAGCACTGTCGCTCTTCAGCGAAGGTAACCTGGAGAAAAACGGTGAATTCGTGACCTGGCTCCGCCTTTGCTATTCCTTCAATCATGTGGAAATCATACGATGGATAGAACACTTCGCTACATATACAAGGGAAGTTCAAAAATATATTTTTAAATTTGGCATTCATTTCGTCAATGAAATGCTGAAAATCAAATACAATTATGGGGTGGACAACATCAGCCTGCCAAAGGAAATGGCCGATGTAGCAGCCCGTCTTTGTCCACTGTTGAGTTTTGAAAGCATTGAAGAGCTGGTCAACACACTGGACAGAGAAATTTTTTTAACGGAGAGAAATTGCAACACGAAGATGCAGTTGATATATACATCGGGTTATATACACCGATTGTTCAACGGAAAGCGGTTCGCAGCGTGATTTCTCATTAAAATATATTAATCATGGGTTGCAATAGTTGCAGTACCGAAGATGGCAAGCCCAAAGGCTGTAGGTCAAATGGGGTTTGTGGCACTTCGGGATGTAATAAACTAAATACATTTGACTGGCTTACTACAATGGAACTGGAAGACCCCACAGAGGTCAATCTGGTCGAAGTAAGTTTCAGAAAAGGTGCGCATAAGTCATTTTTCAGACTTCAGGATGCGTATCAGGCTGAGATTGGCGATGATGTCGTAGTAGATGCGGATGGAGGTTATGATATAGGCAGGATTTCATTGAAAGGAGCCCTGGTTCCGATTCAGATGAAGAAGAAATCAGTAGATCCTAATTCTGCCCTTAGATTTGTCATCAGAACGGCCAGTCAGAACGACATGGCAAAACTTGAGCAAGCGATAAGTATGAATCGCAATACCCTCATCCGATCCCGCGCTATAGCAGCTACGTTAGGCCTGGATATGAAGATAGGAGATGTCGATTATAGGGCGGATCTCAAGAAAGCCACATTCTATTATACAGCAGACGGAAGAGTTGACTTTCGGGAACTGATCAGACATTTTGCCAAGGAATTCAGAGTGAAAATAGAGATGCGGCAGATCGGTTCTCGTCAGGAATCGTCAAGGATAGGAGGCATGGGCTCCTGTGGTCGGGAATTGTGCTGTTCGACCTGGTTGACAGATTTTAAGTCGGTCACAACCAATGCGGCACGCTATCAAAACCTGGCCATCAATCAGGCCAAATTGTCCGGACAATGCGGACGCCTGAAATGCTGTCTCAATTACGAGCTCGATGTATATATGGAGGCCCTGGAGGACTTCCCTACTAATGCTGACGTGCTCAGGTATCAGGGGGGACAGGCCAGGCTCATCAAAACGGATATCTTCAAAAAATTGATGTTCTATATCAAGAAAGATGAAAAAGGAAGGGAGGCGTTTATCACACTGAGAGTAGACGAAGTACTTAGGATTCAGGAAGATATTGCCCATGGCAAATTGCCTGAAGACATAACATCTACCAAGGTGGAAGCCTTTGAGGATGATGCTGTTATCAAATCTGAAGATCTGACAGGACATATTGAATTGCCCGAAGAGAAGAGAAGGAAGAAAAAGAAAAAGAAGAATCCCGAGAACAAGCCTATGAGGCACGAAGGACAGAAACAGGAGGATAAAAAAGAAACCGGCAATGAAGGCAAGGATAACAATCAACGGAGACAGGATAACCGCAGGAACGAACATCGGGATAATAGAAACAAAGCAGGAAGGCCTCAACAAGGCAGGTCTGACCAACCGGATAAAAAACCGGAACCACGCGACAAAGGTGTAGACAGGCCTGAATCCATTGACCGGAATCAAGAAAAATCCAATAATCAGAATAAGAGAAATAAGAAACACAGAAATCAACAACGCAGGTCCGGTAATCGCCCCAACAACGGCAATGCTGCGCCTCCTGCCGATGCTTAATTTGAATAAAATAAATTAAAAGATAAACATGACTTACGACGTAGTAGTAATTGGTTCAGGCCCGGGTGGTTACATCTGCGCCATTCGTTGTGCCCAGTTGGGCTTGAAAACTGCCATCATTGAAAAATACAAGTCACTGGGAGGCACTTGCCTTAATGTCGGCTGTATCCCATCTAAAGCACTGTTGGACTCATCGGAGCATTTTTTCAATGCTGCACATCAGATGGCAGATCACGGCATCAATATCGGAAAAGTGGAGATGGACGCCAAAAAGATGTTCGAACGTAAGAAAAATGTCGTGGATACAGTCAGCAAAGGGGTGTCCTATCTCATGTCCAAGAATAAAATTGATGTACATTATGGAGTAGGTTCCTTCATTGATTCCTCAAATATTAAAGTAAATGGAGAGGAAGGAGAATCCACACTGACGAGTAAGTATTTTGTCATCGCGACCGGCTCCAAACCTATCACACCAGCAGCATTCAATTATGATAAGAAACGAATCATTACCTCCACTGAAGCGCTTGTTTTAGGTGAAATACCTAAGAGTATGGTTATCATCGGTGCAGGCGTGATCGGCCTTGAACTGGGATCAGTATATGCCCGGCTCGGAGCAAAGATTGATGTTGTTGAATTTACGGATAAGATCATAGGTACCATGGATGTCGATTGTGGAAAAGAATTGCAGAAAGTCCTTAAAAAGGAAGGATTTACTTTCCACCTTAATCATGCCGTTACTACTGTCAAATCCACCAAAACCAAGGTAACCGTAGAGTTTAAGCAGAATGGAACGGATGAAGTCAAAAAGATAGAAGCTGATTATTGCCTGATTGCAATTGGAAGACGTCCCTATACAGATGGCCTGAATGCCGAAGCAGCCGGTGTTATCGTCGATGCTAAAGGTCGGGTCGAGGTGGGCGATCACATGAGAACCAATGTGCCCAATATTTTTGCTATCGGCGATGTAGTAAGAGGTGCTATGCTTGCCCATAAAGCTGAAGAAGAAGGTGTCTTTGTGGCAGAGACCATTGCCGGCATGCGACCACATATCAATTATAACCTGATTCCCGGTGTGGTATATACCTGGCCGGAAGTAGCCTCCGTGGGCGAGACAGAGGGACAGCTGAAAGAACGCGGTGTGGATTATAAAGTCGGTAAATTTCCTTTCAAAGCATTGGGAAGGGCGAAGGCAAGCGGTGACGAAGCCGGCTTTGTCAAGGTGCTGGCAGATAAAAATACGGATGAAATCCTCGGCGTACACATGATAGGCCCAAGAGCTGCCGATATGATTGCAGAAGCCGTTGTTGCCATGGAATACAGAGCCTCAGCAGAGGATATAGGCATTATTTCTCACGCACACCCTACCTATACCGAAGCATTTAAGGAAGCTGCCCTGGACGCTACAGGAAAGCGTCCTTTGAATATATAATTTTTTGAGGAGGGTCAATAGTTAGTGAGCTAAATGGTGTAGCTGCCCCGTTTGCTTTGCATAAGCTTACATCGCATTAATCCTCGTTATCCATGAACCGGACTTTATTCCGGAAGTATTGAATTTCATTGCTATTTCAATGGATAGCTAACGATATCTTATACCAAGGTGATTTATAAATTGTCCATAAGTTTTTGGTATCCTTGTCCGGACAGCTATACTACCAGAGCTCTGCTCTGTCCCGGGAGTGAAACAATCCGGGGTTCCGGGATGCCGGGGTTATAGTCGTATAGATCAATGAAATTGGTCAATAACAAATGTACCTTTGGTATTATATGGCAGATACCATTTTTGCAAAAGGGATAGGGCTTTGTTTCTTCCCCTTTTGCAATCTCATCATGCCGGAGTTTTTTTCAGTTTCTTACCAATCCATTTGGCACTTGATAGAATCAATACCAACACCATTCCAATCGTGATACCGAAAGTGAGTTCTTTCAAAAGAATCGGAAACTTTGGCCACAAATGGTGAAAATAATCGATGTAATGTACAAATATCCCTCCCGATACTGCTACAAGTGCAATGGTTCCCACTACGGAAAGCATTTTGATGACGTATGGCAATGCTTTGACAAGCAGGTTACCAATTTTGGACCTCCAACTGTTTGATTTAGAATGTCTGATCAGGAAATATCCTGCATCATCCATCCGTACAATCATGGCGACCAGACCATACACACCGATAGTAGCCAAAATAGCCACAAAGCTGACTGTTAGGACCTGAATGACAAGATCTTTTTCCAGAACCGTTCCCAAGGCAATAATTACAATCTCTATGGAAAGGATAAAATCGGTGGTGATGGCGGCCTTAATCTTCTTTTTCTCTGAATCCTCTTCGATATTATGATCAGTTTCTTGATGGATGTGATGACCTTTATTCCTGTGAAAAAAATATTCTATTATTTTTTCAGCACCCTCATATGCCAGGTAGCAACCACCCGCAATCAGAATGTACTTGATAACTACCGGGAAAAAAAAGTTGAAAGCAAGTGCAATGGGCACAATAATCAACTTATTGATAAATGAGCCTTTTGTAATAGCCAGAAGCACCGGAATCTCTCTCGATGAAACAAATCCTGTTGCCTTTTCCGCATTGACTGCCAGATCATCACCAAGGATACCGGCTGTTTTCTGTGTTGCGACCTTGCTTGCCAAAGCGACATCATCCATCAATGCGGCGATATCGTCTAATACTGCAAAAATACCTGATGCCATAATTTAGATTAACACTGGGCGAAGATAAATATTTGAAAAATTGTATTTATAAAAAAATATACAGTCATTACTTTCACTGCCTTTCCACAATTCATTCGCAGATCGATAGGTTATTTATACAATAAAAATGACAGGATTGTGCAATCTGATTTTATTGGTCGGATCAGATATGTCTTCCTTTGTTTCTGAATACCCAAATACTGTAAACCAGAAAAAATGGAAATAGTATGGAACTTACGATGGCCCCGACTCCAAATAAGACCATTTCATTCTTCAGGTAGATATCGATAGGGATTTGTAGTTTATCCGGCAGGTGCCCAAAAAATGGTTGTGTGCCGTGATTGTCAATATATGTTCTGAAATTATTGAATTGATCAAGCAGCAAAAACGAAAATGGAAAGGCTGTAGCCAAAAAAAATAGCTTGACACCAACATGTAAGGTCAATATGGAAGTAGAAACAAAAAACATGAATCTTGCATAGGTAAACAGGGCAAAAACAAAGATGAAATTGTCCAGGTAGAACGGAAACTCACGAGCATGGGCATAGATTGGAATCATGACAATCAAAGCCAAAATAGTTATTCCGGCTACCCAAAGCATTTCGAGGAGGATTATCCTTGTTGTTTTTACACCCACTGTTGTCTGTTTTCCATCTGCAAAAGTATCTTTATTTTGTCATTTGGGCAAAAAGTTCGTTGATGCGCTATTTCCTTCTGCCTGAAGCAATTAAAAATGGGCCCTGTCAGGCAACTTTCAGAAGAGTTACTTTATTGTATCAAAGAAACCAATTTGTTGTTACTGTTGATTCTTTTGAATGTGATCGCAGTTCATCTATCCTTCCCAAGCTTAGTATTAATCCTCTTGAGCAGTGATTGCCTGAAGATGCTCCTGACAGAATGGTGCTTTGGATTGGAAGGTCATTATCTCCCGGGTCGTAGGATGCTTGAAAGTAATCGTTTCGGCATGCAAGTAGAGTCTGTCCTTTCTGGTTCCATAAAGGTCATCGCCTTCGATAGGTGCGTTCAGCCCAAGGTGATGTGCCGCATGCACCCTCAATTGATGCGTCCTTCCTGTTACCGGATGGAAACGTATGATAGTCTTGCCATCCACAATATTGAGAATCTTGTATGTTGTAAGCGCATTGCGGCCATATTCATGACAGACAACCTGACGCGGCCGATCCTCCAGGTCAACCCTCAACGGCAAATTAATGGAACCCTCATCCGGGAAACTGCCGGAAATATCTTTTTCAAGAATCGCTACGTAAGTTTTGGCAATTGTTTTGCGCAGAAATTGTTTTTGGATGAACCGATATGCGTCAATGTGCAGTGCAATCACCATCAATCCTGATGTCGATTGATCGAGTCGATGTACCATCAAAGGCCCTGTGGCTCCGGGAAAAAGGTTGATAGCCTGGGTATATACGCTCGTATGCACCTTTTTTCCGGGTACAGATAGCAATTCGTGTGGCTTCACAATGATGGCAATATCATGATCGCGGTAGATGACAGATATTTTTTTTGAGGGGTCGGGGTCTGCTTCCATTGGATTGGGATCGATATCCATGCCGGATAGCATGTGTCGCAGGATGGGAGCGCATTTCTGTCTACATGCCGGATAAAAATTTTTGTGAATCCTGACTTCCTGTTCGGTCGAATTTCCCCACCAGAATTCTGCCATAGCTACAGGACGCAGATTGTGCAGAAAGGCGTATTGCAACAACTTGGGAGCCGCACATTCTCCAGCTCCGGAAGGTGGAATCTTACCTTCATCCTTTACAAAGATGTCCAGCAGAGATTTCTTTTCCAGGGCTTGGTTGGAGAATGAATAGTTTTCAAAGAGTCTTCTTTGTAGGGCAGCAGATTTTGCTTTTCGTTCCTCTTTGATGGCCTGGATGTCGCGCTCAAAATAAAGAATAGCCTCCTCTGCCTTTTCTATTTCTTCCTTCCAAAATCGTTGCCTTCGCTTCAGGTGGATTTGCTCCATCTTGCTTTCATGGCTCAACTTTTCCTCCAAAATAGCCGCGTCTGCCCCGATAGAAGCATCTCGAATTGCCTTGCGCTGGTTTTTATTAACCTTTATATTTTTCTTGATTTCTCTGATATCCTCATCCGATCCGGCCTTTATTTTTTGCAGTGAATCTAACATTCCCTGATAGTTAGAGCTGTGCTCCATTTGATCAATACTTCGGTTGAGACTATTGAGCTCAGTTTCTCCCTGGGTATAGAATCCTCCTTCAGTAAGCATGTCAAAGACCGGCGGAACGAAGTAATCGTGTTGGTTGGTGCCTGCCAGCTTCCCGGATACTGCAGCTAAAAAACCCAAGGTTCCATTCTCGGCTTTTACTACGAGTACACCAAACATTTTACCCGGGGCACCGTTGACTGATTCGCTATTCAACCCAAAGTAATTTGCCCAATCTTCCCGGGTCTCAAGATAATGCTGCAATTGGTCGGCAGCCAATACGGCCAATGGGTGCGGCTCGTAATAAAAAGGAAAGGTAAATCGATCCGGCATTGAAATACCTTCAGTCGACTGATTAAAATGGTGGAAAAATTTAGGAAATCCTGACATAATTCAATTCGGCAGGCAAAGTTATTTGAAATATCGTTATTATTTACCTCTATTGGGCACCGATCCTTCTATTGGCCGGCAATTTCTTGCAATAATCAATACCTTGTAAACAGTGTAAAATGATTTCCCTTTACCAGTTTTCAACATGCGGATTGTGTTTTTATCCGTCGATTTATTATTTGCTAAAAATATTTAATTTGTAATAATCAGATTGACATAATTATACATATTATATAATTTTTTACACATTATTGTCGGTAGTTTGATCAAATATTGGTTAAGGTCCCACCGTAATATTTTCTTATTTGACCTTGACATGTATTTAATTTCAATACATACCCAAGGTCAACCAGCGATACTTCCGCACATCTAACTGAATCTGAGCTATCAGGCAGGCTCAGGGCCATCAATGAGCCACACTTTTTGGTTGATCAAGTCTCTTTACAATCCCGGGAGCTTAAAGAATTATACAGCTTAGCCCAAACACATTCTGACCGGGATTCCCCAATGAATCATCTCTTATCAAAGTCAGTTATATAATTTGATTTGCCGATTAATGTACACGCATTCAGGTTTTTTCAAAAGACTTCATTTTTTTAGAAAACTATGCGCAGAATCATAAATTGTATTTGATTACTTCACGAAATTTACTCATCATAATAATTTTGAAATGAATACGAATAAATTGGTATCCGAAGTAATGACCAGCAACGTAATGACTGCTGACAGGAGAGATAGTTTGCGTCATGTAAATTCACTCATGAAGGAGAAACATATACGCCATTTGCCGGTAGTTGACAATGGAAAATTGGTAGGCATCGTCAGCAATACCGACATCATGCGCCTGAGTTTCGGTGATCTGTATGAAGGAGAGACCGGGGCGGATGAGGCCATGTTCGATATGCTCACTCTTGATCAGGTGATGGTTCATAGGCCGGTCAGTGTTCGTCATGATGAATTTGTCGAAGATGTGGCTCTCAAGCTTGCTTCTGCTGAATATCATGCTTTTCCGGTTATAGATGGGGACAAGGTGGTGGGCATTATCACCACGACGGATGTTATCAAATACCTGCTCAACAGGGGTGAATAGTTGGGAATGGAAGGGATTGCTTCAATAACAGGAAGGTTGGATCCATAATCTTCATTTGTTGAAGTCGGAATCCTTGATTCTGATTTGCAGCAATATGTTGACATCATCTGCTAATCTATGATGATAACGCATAATATCCTATGCGTTCATCTTCCATCCTGTATATTTGTATCTATAATAGACTGTACATGTTGACACTTGCCTGGATTGGTGTTAGTCAGGGTTTTTTTGCGGCTATCCTCATGGTGGCTAAACAGAAGAATTCCGTATCGGATAAGATTTTATCCGCCTGGTTATTTCTTTTCGGACTGGACTTTCTAAGTTGTGCTCTGGATTATATGATTTTTGGTAAGCCTTTACTGACAAGCTCCTTTCTCCTGTTCAATCCGGCTTTGTATCTGTACGTCAAATCTTTGGTATTGCCTCGGTTCAGACTTAGATGGACCCAATTACTCCATCTTTTGCCCTACATCATCTTTAAGGTGTTGGCGTATGTTTACCGGGAACCCTTTACGATGGAAGGCTATTTTGAACGGGATGGCCATTTGGTTTACAGGCTTATATTCGGTGCGTCAACTATCGTTTCCTGGTTGGTATATAATTCCCTTACACTCAAGTATGTACATCTGTATCGGGTGAAATTATTCCATGAACAATCCAACATTGAAAAAAGCAACAACCTAACCTGGGTTTTGACGGTTGCTGTATTTTATGTCAGTTATTGCATCATTGCCTTTATGATGGCTGTTGCTGCCTATATAGGCTGGTTTGGACCGCTAAGCCCACATATTTACAACTATTTTGTTCTATTATTTGCAATCTACATCCTGAGTTTTTACGGTCTTTACCAGCAGGAGTTGCCGGAGCATCTCCTCATAGAGGAGTCGGTGCCCGTGGCTTATAAAAACTCTTCGTTAAGCCCTGAAGCCAAGGAAGATATCAGGAAGCGCATTGAAAAATTTATGATCGGGCAAAAGCCATATCTTAATCCCGGGCTGAATATGGATATGCTTTCTGAAGCGTTGAATATACCTAAATACCAATTGACTGAAGTATTGAATACAGTTATTGGGAGCAATTTTTTTCAATATGTCAACAAATTCAGGGTCGAAGCCGTGAAGGATATGCTTTTAGATCCGACCAATCATTTTTCCATTGAAGCGATCGGCTTTGAATGCGGATTTGCCAGTAAATCCTCTTTTTATTCCGTTTTTAAAAACATGACCGGCAAAACTCCGATTGCCTTTAGGGAATCTGTGGTTTCCTAGTCTGAATTTTGCAATCAGGACATAAACATGTAGTCCAATCTTTAAAACCTGGACTATTTTGCTCAATTTTCTCCGTTATCATTGCAAAAATGATTTCAAATGAATACAAAACATGTTTTAGTCACAGGTGCATCAGGTACGGTTGGAAGAGAGGTTGTAAAGATATTGGCGGACCAAAGTGATTTTCGGATTACAGTCTTTGATATAGCGAACCAACAATCTGAGCCTTTTTTCAACTCATTCGGCGAACGCATTCAGTTCATCCCCGGCAATATAAGCGATGTGGCAGATGTGTCAAGAATTCCGGAAGATCTGGATGCTGTCATACATCTGGCTGCCATCATACCACCATTGGCAGATGAAGATCCCGGACTTGCACGAAAAGTCAATGTCGAAGGGACCGGTTTGTTGATTGATCATATAGAAAGAACATCACCCGGAGCTTTCTTTCTATATAGTTCATCTGTTTCGGTATATGGTGACCGTGTTGAAAATCCGGATATCAGAGTTACGGATGACCTGAAGATATCGGAAGGGGATGAATATGGTCAAACCAAACTGGAAGCGGAATCTATTATCCAATCAAGTAATCTTAGTTGGTCAGTATTTCGATTGGCAGCTATTATGGGCAATCATAAGATTTCTCGACTGATGTTTCATATGCCTCTGGAAACAAGCCTGGAGATATGTACACCTGAAGATACGGCCAGAGCATTCGTACATGCCTTATCCGCACAGGATCGATTAGAATACCGGATTTTCAATCTCGGAGGCGGAAAACAATGCAGATCGTCTTATCGTGAATTTTTGGAGCGTTCCTTCAATATTTTCGGATTGGGTCGACTGGATTTTCCAAAACAGGCTTTTGCGCTTCACAACTATCATTGTGGCAATATGGCAGATGGTGACGAGCTGGAAGAAATCCTTCATTTTCGACGGGATACAATGGATTCTTATTTCCGGAAGACAGCAAATTCAGTTTCTCCCTTGAAAAGATGGTTTACCATGCTATTCCGGCCGATCATTAAATGGTTCCTTCTTCGTCAGTCAGAGCCTTATCGGGCTTATCGAAAGGGTGATGTCAGGATGATGTCCCAGTTCTTTCCTTTGCTGCCGGAATTTAATCTAAAGGCTGTTGAAAGGTAAATCATCACCCGAACAGGATTTTGTTTTTTAGTTTTTTTAAGTTTATTCTCCGGATTTCATTAATTTAATGGAATCCGGATTTTTTATACTATTTATTCTTTGATTGAGGGCGTTTTATTGCGTTTTTTGCAGTAAATTTGAAATTAAATTATTTGATAATGGATAGAGCGGAATTGGATGCACAATCTGTTTTTTACGAAAAACAAAGTTTCCGGCAATGGTGGATTTGGTTGATTCTTCTGGGTGTCGATGGTATTTTTGTCGTTGGTGCGATTCTCCAATTATTCATGGGCAGGCAGTTTGGTGACAACCCTATGCCTGATTTTGTATTGATTCTTGTGTGTGGCGTTATATTATTTTCGAGTTTTCTTTTTTATTCCATCCATTTGGAGACGAGGATTTGCTGGGATGGAATCTATGTGAGATTTTTTCCATTCCATTTTAAATACAAGATTTTCTATTGGGATACCATCAAGAAGTGTTATGTTCGAGAATATGCGCCTGTCAAAGAATATGGAGGATGGGGGATCCGAAACAGTTTGAACGGACGGAAAAAAGCCTACAACATCTCCGGTAATCAAGGAATTCAACTGGAGTTTACAGATGGTAAAAATTTGCTCATAGGAACTCAGAAGGTTGATGAAGTCATAAATACGCTCAAATATCTTAAGCGTTGGAAAGCATAAATTGGCGCTATGACTGGTCTTTTAAAAAAAGTATATTTTTGCCTAAAATATTCCGGAATGTTCTCGACTTTTCTGTTTACTATGTTTCTTTTTCTTTCCGGTTTCTGCCTCTGTCAGCAAAAAACGATTGAGCCGGATTGTGGTCTTAAGGTATCCTATTATAACCTATCTCACCGGGTTGCCTTTCAGCCGCGTAAATTGATTGTCCCTGCTGGTTTGATCGTTACCGGGACTGCCCTCAATTTTAAGCCTATCAAAAGCGTTAAGAGCAATATCGTAAGTGTACGCAACGAATATCTGCCGGGTTTTCGCATTTATGTGGACGACTATCTTCAGTTTGCTCCTATTGTGGCAGCATATGGCATGGACCTTTTGGGAGTGCCATCAAAGAATGACTTTATCAACCGAAGCGTTATTCTTTTGAAAGGCGAACTGGCAATGGCCGGTATCACAACACTGATCAAATATACAACCCAATATAACCGCCCCGACCACTCCAACAGACATTCATTTCCTTCGGGACATACTGCTCAAGCATTTGTCGCTGCCACCTTCCTTAGTGAAGAGTATAAGGACCGCCTGCCATGGATTCCGTATATCAGCTACGGTGTAGCATCTTCAGTTGGCATCCTCCGAATGGCCAACAACAAGCATTATCTCAGTGATGTACTTGCCGGGGCCGGTATTGGCATCCTGACAATGAAAGTTGCCTACTGGACACATAAATATAAGTGGAATAACAAGAAGAAAGAAAAATATTCGGAGTTTTGACAGGATTGTCCCTGAAGGAAAGTTATCTATTTCAAAAATGAACGAGGGGCTTGGGCAAAATGTGATCTGTTTAGTAAAGATGCTGACCTTAGCAAGTGCCACAAGCGGAACTCACAACATCACCGGGACGATGATGATCCTCAGATAATTTCATGAGTAGTATTTCCCGGTAATCAATCCCGAATCGCGGGCTCCCAAAGCGTGAAAACGCGTGAAAGGTTGAAGCCGAACCGGAATTCAAACTTGTCCCACCTGTTTATGGTCTCTGTGATAAATGCATTTTCATTCATCCCTTGGCTGTTGGTAAAATGCAGCTGAAATACATGCCCGCCGGTCTCGATATCAAGCCCTACAGAAAGCGAATTTAACTTGTCAGGAGCAAGCTGACCCGGTAAAACATAGATATATTCTGCGTTGATACTCATCCTCCGCGTCAGTTTTTGTCTGGCACCCACGCCTATGGCAAATACATCATTCTTTTCTTCTGCGGTACGTACGAGATTCCGATGGACAAGGGTCGGTGTTACCTGCAAACTAAAATTCTCTGAAAATTTCCTCGCAATTAACAGCCCAAAATCATAATAAACCCTGTACCAGAATGTGTTGCCGGGATCAGGATCAAGCGATCGTGAGGTTTTGATTACTGTTCCTGCAGCAAATGAAACGGAAACAGGCATATTTTTACTGCCCGTGCTTTGCTTTAATATTTTGTATTTCACAAACCCATTATAAGCCTTGTCCAGGGATGTACGACCAACACCGATTGCCAGCCTGTCTGTCAGGCCAAGATCAAAATTCAAGTGCATCTGAGCGGCATCCAATCCAAATATATCATAAAGCCCCTGGTTGATGAGCCCAAACCGATGGCTTATCTTCACATCCAACACACCGGCAGCTGTGTTTTCTATGGAATGAAGGTTGATAATTCGGTTGGTCTTAAAGGTAGCATACGTATAATCGACATCCTGTGCCGAACCATCGAGCATTGCAATAAGACTGCTGTCGGATTGGCTATAAGATTTGACTGAAATGAGGAGAGCGACAACCAATAGACTAGCGTATAGTTTGTTCCGCATTAGAGATTTTTAATGATGAAAAAATATTGAAATCAGGCGCAGAATCCTAAGCTTCGCAGGTCATTAAACTTTTTTCAACTTACAATCGATCATTACATCCACTTCCTGTGCCACCTTATCCTTGACGATAGCCGGAATCTGTATGTTGTAATCAGCCAGCTTCACCCGAATCTTACTTTGCACATTGGCAACTCCTTTGACGATATTGATTGTACCCTGGGTGGCTACATCCTTGGTTACTCCATGCATGGTCAGAACACCTGTAACCATCACCTTATAAGCTCCATCTTTTGTGAAGTCGATATCTTTAAGGTTGGTGATCCGGCCGGAAAATGTGGATTTGGGATATTTGCCGGATTCCATGTAATTTTCGTTGAAATGCTCCTGCATCAATGCTTTTTTAAACTGGAAGGACTTGATCAATACGATGAATTCCACCTTTCCGGTTGAGGCGTCAATGGCTGCACTTACTTTGTTGTTGACCGCTTCATTTTTTTCCAGCAAGGCATCTGAGACAAAACTGATCGTCCCTGAGCGAGTAAAATATTTACCTTGAGCATTCATTGCTCCCAATGAAAGAAATGTTAATACTAAGGTTACAAATGTGAATCTAAAAAAGGAGGTATCGTACATAATCAATCTTTGTTGGAATATGATTTAATGCATTTTGTGTAAATATAATCTAATTGTCATCCAAATTTACCTGATAATATGGCATCTGTCAAGTACAACATCGGTAGTAAAACCCGAGCATAGACCTTTGATCCGGACCTCTCTTCCTTCCGAAATGCCTGATTGGTCTTGTTTTTGCAATGGATCCAGCTGACAAAGTACGGTACTCATGGGATTATCCGACTCGAGTAACAGATTTACAGAGCCGTCCTCTGTAAGGTCTATTTGTACAATTTTCCCGCTTACTTCAATTAGCTTACCTACATATTGCTTGTTGGCTTCTTGTTCATTAGTTTCGAATGCCTTGACCAGTTCTGTAGCGTTGATGGACAGTTCGGGTTTTTCTCCAGCCACATCCTCATGACCTTTATTGACATAAAACCAAACTCCTGCTGCTACAACAAGGCCTACCAATATTAAAGCCAGTACCTTCTTCATTTTACCAAATTTTTACTTTTTATAAAAAGAACGAATTGTTTTTCAAGGCCTATATAATCAGCAAAATAGTCAATCTAATCATTTAATGCACCGTTTTTTATCCATTGCTCAATCATTGCAATATTGCAATCGTTCATTTTGGGCAGACCATAAGGCATTGGAGATGCGCCGGCTTGATGACTGATTGACTTAAGTAATTTGCCGTTATTGACTTGAATCGTAACCTTTTCATGGGAATCAAGTCTGACATTTCCCTCTTGGAGACCATGACCATGGCATACTACACAATTGTCTGCAAGTATTTTCTGTATTTTAAGACTATATTTTGCTTGTGATAAATCACACGTGTCGGTCGGATTATTGTCCGGATCTTTTGGCAAATCGGATTCTTTATCATAATAACATGAAGTCATCCACATGCCACTCAACAATATTAAAGTACTTACCTTGAATAGATTGCTTTTTGAAAAAAATTTCATTTGAAAAAAAATTTAAAAATTTTTGTCAATTATCTTATTCACTATTAGAGTAAGTCAAATTAAAAAAGTTACTTCCCGGACCGAATTTTTTGGGAGAATTTGAAACTTCGGATAAAATTTTTTGAACGGCAAGGCCTTTTACTAACTATTCAGTCAGGCAAGCAGTTTTTTTACAGTTTCTGAAATGGACTTTCCGTCAGCCTTTCCGGCCAGTTTTTTACTTGCAACACCCATGACTTTGCCCATATCTTTTGGCGATGTCGCTCCTACTTCGGCTATTATTTCCTTCAGTACGTTTTCCAGAGCTTCGCCTTCCAATTGTTCCGGTAAATACCTTTTGATGACAGCAATTTCGCCCTTTTCCACAGATGCAAGATCCTCACGTCCTTGTTGTTCATATATTTCCAACGAATCTGTCCTTTGTTTTATTAGCTTTTGTAGGATTTGAATTTCGCGTTCTGTGGTTATTTCGGCTCCGCTGCCATCTGTTTTAGCTAATAATATTGCAGCCTTTATCGCCCTGATGCCACGGAGGCTGTCCTGATCCTTAGCTTTCATGGCTGTTTTCAGATCTTCATTGATCAGTTGCTCAAGATTCATCGAATATTTATTTTTTTTGTGACAAATATAATTCACATAACTGAACATAATCACTGACAGAAAGGTTTTCTGCTCTCTGATTGAAAAACGAATCTGCCAGGTTGGATTCGTCTGCGAAAAGTGTTTTCAGGTTGTTGCGCAACATTTTCCTACGCATGGCAAAGCTTTGTTTCACCACAGTTGTAAATGCCTTGATGTCCTTAATTCCTATATCTTCATTCCTCCGTAACAACTCTATGACGAGCGAATCGACCTTGGGAGGCGGATTGAAGGCGGATGGCGGCACGTGGATTATCTTCCGTCCATGGTACCAGGCCTGTGTAAGGACACTTATCACACCATAATCCTTGCCTCCCGGTGGAGCAATGATCCGCTCTGCCATTTCCTTCTGGAACATACCCACCATCTGAGGGATCAACTCCTTGTAATGAATGATTTGAAAAACAATCTGTGAAGAGATATTGTAGGGAAAATTGCCTATAATATTAAAGCTTTTTCCATCAAAAACGCTATTAAAGTCTAGCCGCAATACATCGTTTTGAATGATATGGTCCGATAATGCCGGAAATTTTTTATTCAACAAGATAACCATATCGCGGTCCAGTTCGACGCACTTTAAGTCTAGGTTCCGGCCCATCAGTATTTCGGTCAACACGCCCGGCCCCGGTCCGATCTCCAGGACTCTCCCTTGGGTCGAGGTCATGTCACATGCATGGACAATGGCTTCCGCAATGTCCTGTCTGTGCAGAAAATGTTGTCCCATGGATTTTTTGGGAGATGGAAATTTACTGAAACTCATGTTTTATGGAATAAAGAGCGAAGATACACAGGAATTGAGAGTTATTAGGATTGATTTTGCGAGTCTTCTTCATAAGACTGATAAAGAGCCGAAACATTAATGAGCGTAAAATGTTTTACATCTTCAGAAACATTTTAGAAATAAGTAAAATGCATATATCCGGTCGATTTATCATTCCATTCCTCCTGTTTGTCCTGATAGATATATACGCATTCCAGGCATTTCGGGGTAGCTTGCGGAGTTTGAATCCCGATTTCCGAAGGTTTCTTTATTATGGATACTGGATCTTATCTGCTATTGCCTATCTGGCAGCCACAGCCATGATTACCGGTATACTGACAGAAAGACAACATTTTCTGATGGTATATGGAAGGACGCTTTTGATGATTCTTTTTACCGTTAAAGCATTATCGATTCCCTTTCTACTCATCGATGACATACGTCGGGGGACATTGGCAGTGATTCAATACTTTTCTCCTGCTAATTCATACGATCCAAGCCGATCCCGATTTCTTTCTACCTTAAGTCTGGCGATGGGGGCCATTCCTTTTGCCCTGCTATCTTATGGGGCAGTGCGCAATCCCTATCGATACAAGGTTCGAAGACATAAGGTTTTTATCGAAGATCTGCATCCGGACCTGGAGGGTTTCAAGATTGTCCAGTTTTCCGATGTCCATTCCGGAAGCTTTGTTTTTAAGGAACCGATAGCCCATGGAATTGATCTGATAAATAAGGAAAACGGTGACCTGATTGTGTTTACAGGGGATATCGTCAATACCCTGGCAGAAGAGATGGACGGAATGTACGAAATATTCAGTCGGGTTGGTGGACCGGGTAATACAGTCTATTCTATTCTTGGCAATCACGATTATGGTAACTATCATCAATGGAACAGCAAGGCTGAGGAGCAAAAGAATTTTGAAGAGGTAAAGAATATACACCATAAATTGGGCTGGGATTTGTTGCTCAATGAACATCGTGTTTTGACACACAAAGCAGCACGAATAGGACTTGTAGGAGTTGAAAACTTTTCCGCACTACCTCAATTCCCTAAACATGGGGATTTGAAAAGGGCTGTTGATGGAATGCCCGGCGTTGATGTAAGGATTCTACTGTCACATGATCCAAGTCATTGGGACTTTGAAGTGATCAAGGAACATAAGGACATCGATCTGACACTGTCAGGACATACACATGGTTTCCAATTCGGTGTGGAGATTCCCGGCTGGTTCCGATGGAGTCCAAGCAGGTTTGTATATAAACAATGGGCCGGATTGTATCAAAAAGGCAGGCAATATCTCTATGTCAACCGTGGCTTTGGTTTTCTTGGTTATGCAGGAAGAGTTGGCATCCTCCCCGAAATAACCACTTTGGTCCTCACCGGAAAGAAGGAGTAGGCGAAAGCGTTAAAGTTTACCCAAAATCCTGCAATCTCACCCTGGATTTCTTTTAAATCTCATTGGATTGTGTATCTTTAGCTTGGTTTTATCCTTGCCGTCCACACATCTTAAACCTATGCCCTATGAAAGCATGGATTGCATTTTTGCTGTATTTCCTTCTTTTGGGAAATTGCCATATACTCAAAGCGCAAGCCATCAACGATGACTGCTTTAGTGCCACTGAGCTGACCAATGTACGTAGCTGGTGTTCATCCAATGGCTTTTTCAACAACTTTTCTGCCACACCATCAGGATATGGCCCTGCGACTTGTTTTAGCAGCTCCGGACATGATGTATGGTTTTCATTTACGGCTATAGCAACAGATATTACCATTCTGGTCAAGCCGGGGAGTCTTCAGAAGCCGGAAATCGCCCTGTATGCCGGGATTTGTCAGGGCACTATAGGCGAATTGAATTGTAAGTCCAATCTTGTGACTGGAGGGGCACTTGAATTGTATAAGGGAGGTTTGTTTCCGGGAACAGTCTATTTGATTCGGGTCCAGGGGGAGGATGCCTCAGAAGGTACATTCGACCTGTGTCTGGACAATTATTTTCCGCCTGTCAAGCCCGGAAGTGATATTATAACTGCATCAGTACTTTGTGATAAAAGTTCTTTCATTGTGCAGAACGTTACAGGATCAGGTAGTGTGCCCAATGAGTTTAAGGACGCTCCATGCCTGGCAGATGGATTTACCAATTCCGAAACCAATTCTACCTGGTTTAAATGGACTTGTAAGGATGCCGGTAGTTTAACATTTGTTCTCACTCCTCTGAATGCGCCGGATGATCTGGATTTCGCTTTGTATGAGTTAAATGGGGATCTGAACACAACCAACAGAACACTCCTCAGATGTGAGGCTGCTTCCTGCAAGGGTCAGACAGGTCTTAAGGAAGGAGCGACAGATATCAGTGAGCCACCTAACTGTGATAAAGGTCAGGACAACTGGTTGGCACCCGTTCAACTTGAAGCCGGAAAGAATTATTTGCTCGGTATCAATAACTTCACGATTGGAGGCAATGGTTTCAGGATTGAATTTGGAGGAACATCCACCTTCGAAGGTCCGGTTGCGGACTTTGAAATCCTCAGTGATACAGTATTTTGCCGGGAAGAACAAATTGGCATAAAGGACCTCTCGCATAACAGCACTGGAACAATTGAAAAGATTCAGTGGATCTTCGGGCAGGATGCTACACCTTCCATTGATTCCATTCAGGGAGACAAAACAATTTCTTACCTGAAGCGCGGTCAAAAGTTCATCGTTCAGACTGTTACCAGCGACAAGGGCTGCGTGGTTTCTACCATCAAGCCTGTCGAAATCCAGTGCTGTGGCCCTCTTCACGAGATGAATCTATACAGCGATACAACCATAACATTGGGAGATTCGGTTGATTTGCACGCTGAAGCCTTTTTGGAAGGGAATCAGATCTTTTATTTCTGGGAACCGCCTGGCCTGATACAATGTCAGGGCTGTCCTGCTAATAATATCAAGACTTTCCACGATCAGGTGATTGTCGTCAAGGCAACAGACCAGTATAACTGTGAGGCTAAAGATTCTATCCAGATTAGGGTGGATGTCAAAAGACCGATTTTTTTCCCTAATGTATTCTCACCAAACTATGATGGAATCAACGACCGCTTTACCGGATATGGTAACTTTGTAGTCAGGACCATTGACTATCTGCGGATATTCAATCGGTGGGGTGCTTTGGTTTGGGAAGGAAGGAATATCCCGGCAAATGATGAAAAGTATGGATGGGACGGTACTTTCAAGGGGCGTGAAGTCAATCCGGATGTGTATGTTTATATTGCCAAAGTGACTTTTATCGATGATCAATCATTTATTTACGAAGGTTCTATTACCGTGGTCAGGTAGGTTGCTCCGCATTGTAAGTGTTCTGGCTTTATTCCTTTGGCCGGCAAACCTTGTATTCTGCCAAACCATCAATGATGAATGCAAGAAAGCAATATTTATTCCCAATGTTAAGGAATATTGTTCCGGGGACACAACCTTCAGTTTTTTGGGTTCCACCCCTTCCAATAATGGATTTTCCTTATGTCAGACCGATAATGGTAATGATGTTTGGTTTTCCTTCCATGTTACAGCAACTGACGTTGTCATCAAAATTTTATGTAAGGAGGCAAATGACTTGCATGCTTCCTTATATTCCGGAGATTGCGGCAGCCTGAATGAAGAAACATGTGGAAGGAGAGAGGCCGGACAAAACTTTCTTCAGTTGTACAAAGGAGGCCTAGTGCCCGGCACCAGACTATATCTTAGGGTTGATTCGGAAAATGGCACGAATTTGAAATTTGGATTGTGCATCAATAACTTTTTCTCACCAGCTTTGGATGGTAGTGACTGCAAAACTGCCAATCTGATTTGCTCAAAGGAATCCTTTACAGTAAGGAATGTACAGGGCTTCGGAGAGGTCAATGAACTCGGGAATGCACCATGTTTTAGCCACGCCAATGAGTCCAACAGCATTTGGTTTAGATGGATATGCAGGGATCCGGGCACATTTACATTTAAACTTATTCCCTTGAAAGAGGCGGACGATATTGACTTTGTCGTGTATAAAGTCCGGGGGGATGCATTCGGGTGTGATTTGGAATTGGTGCGTTGTATGGCTACCGGGATATCACCGGTCAATTGCACCAACTACCCTAATTGTTGTGGCTCTACGGGCCTTCGTGACGGAGAAACCGATGAGTCTGAGGGCGCAGGTTGTGGTCCGGACCGTAATAATTTCCTGAAACCGCTGGACATGGAAAGCGGAGAGGTATATGCCATATTAATTAATAATTACACATCACAAAATGAAGGCTTTGACTTCAATATGGGCGGAACTGCAACCCTGAAGTCATTACAAGCCGATATCGACATCATAAAGCCTGATGCACTCTGCCGGGAAGAGAGTCTTGAAGTGAAGGATAAAATCATCAATGACCTTGGTACCATCAAATCACTTCTTTGGACATTTACCCCGGATGCATCCATCAGTACTTCACAGGGAGCCGGACCTGTATCCGTCCACTTTGACAGATCAGGTTATAAGACAATCTCGCTTATTGTGGAAAACGATGCCGGATGTAAGGCATACGCGCAAGATACCGTTTTTGTATTTTGCTGTGGAGGTACACTTCGGGCTGATATTCTGGGTAATACCTTTGTTGATTATGGTGAAATGGCAGAATTTGGTGTTCAATTTGTTTTGGAAGGCGAAGATGTGAAGTACCAATGGACACCTGCCGGTCAGGTCAATTGTGATACCTGCTCCCTGATAACCCTTGATCCGGTCTATGAGGATTTCCCTTTATGGGTAACCGTAAGTGATGAAAATGGCTGTAAGGCGGAAAACCGGGTGTTCATTAAGACAGGTAAGCCGGAAGTTTTTGCTCCAAATATTTTTTCGCCCAATCATGACGGTATCAATGATCGGTTTATGCTGAGCTTCGCTGAAGGTATCCACAGAATCCGCTCATTGAGGATTTACAACCGATGGGGTGGATTGGTGTACGAAGGTAGAAATATGGATAAGAGTGATGCCGATGGAGGATGGGACGGCAGGTTTAAGGATCGAGACGCTGCACCCGGCACCTATGTTTATTATGCAGAGCTGGAAACGCGAGGCGGTAAAACAATGGTAATAAAAGGAGGCTTGACATTGATTAGATAAACATCAGTCTATGTCAATGAAAATTTACAACTTTGCAGCATGAATATTTCCTTTCGTACTTTTTTGGGCCTTTGTCTGCTTGCCTTGTCTTTTCAGGCATGTGAAAATGACCTGGCAGAGGTGCGCAGAGTGACAGGGGTATCTGTATCCGGAAGTTATGAAGAAGGAGTCGATGGAGAAATTCTTTACAGTGATTCTGCCAGACTCAAGGTGGTCATCAAATTTGATACGCTGATTCGTATTCTTGACCAGAGCGATCCGCGTGATATCTTCCCTCGTGGCCTTATTGTTTCATTTTATGATGACAATGGTCAAATATCAAGCATATTGACTGCTAACAGGGCTGAGCGGATTGTAAGAAAAAATATGGTGGTGGCAACGGATTCCGTGCATCTTGTCAGTAGAAATGGAGAAGAACTACTGACCAATGAATTGATTTGGGATGAATTGAAAAAGGAAATTTACACCAACCGGTTCGTTCGTCTTACCAGGCCGGGAGAAATTATTTACAGCTTCGGGTTCAGATCTAATCAGGATTTTACGAAATACGAACTAAATGCCCTTTCCGGACGCTTGAAAAAAGACAATCTGGATAAGGACTTTTAATTTGGATTATTCCCGAAAGACTTGCCTTTGTCCGATGCCTACTTTATATTAGGATCATCATCGACCTCAAATGTGCCAAAATCAAACATCAGTGTGAAGCGCAAGGTATTGTCCAATGCAGTCCTCGTATTGCCGGAGGGCACAAGATAGGACAGATTCAGCCCAAAAGTGGTGTATTTCAATCCCAGCCCAAGTGTGAAGTATTTTTGATTACCTTTCAATGGGCTTTCATATTGATAACCAGCTCTGATAGAAAACTGATCGTTGTACCAATATTCGGCACCAATACCAAACATACACTCTCTCAATTCTTCCTTAAATCCTCCTGCTGCATCGGAAAAAGATCCAAATATAGCCGGAATCAGGGCTTTTTCCCTGTAGTCCGGTACTCCATTGTTATTATCATCGGTAAGGGCAGGATCCGGACTTGGCACTAAGAGTTTATTAAAATCAACACCCAATGTAAGTCTGTTGTATTGATCCAGATCGACATCCCATGCCATTCCGATACCGAGGTTAGCCGGGAGTAAGTCTCTTACCGGTGAAGCTTTGGTATAGGATATCCTTCCGCCCAGGTTGGTGATTGCTACGCCTAAGGCCAGGTTGCTCTTGGTATTCGTTTTAAGGGGAGTCCGGTAAAATATCGATATGTCGGCCGCTCCCGTGCGTGCTGTCTGAATATCCACACCATTGAGTTGCTGACCGGTAGCGAGGTTGGATGAGATGAATTTTCCGGTCAAAGCTCCAAATAATTTGTCGCCCAATGCCCTGCTATAGGCTACAGCTATCTCAAATTCATTCGGTTTGCCATAACCAATGATATTTCCTTGTGTATCCGTGAACGTAAAGTCTCCTAAAGAAAAATATCTGATGGAAGCAGCTATTGCTTCTTTTTTGCTGAATTTGTAATAACCGGTTAGGTACGCCATGAAAATATCATTCAATCCAAGTCCTTTTAGCCATGGCACATAGCTCATGGACAAGCCGCCATCCTTGGTTGATGAAGCAAGTTTTGCAGCATTGAAGTGCATCGCATTGGCATCCGGTGATGTGGCCAGCCCTACCGAACCCATACCTGAAGTTCTTGCGTCCGGAACGATTCTGAGAAAGGATACTACAGTTGATATTGAGTTGCGACAAGGTGATCCATCAGGTTCAATCCAGTGGTTCGAACCTATGGGACTCTCTACACAAGTACCCGAGGACTGCGCAGTCGCCCCGCTTGTCATGAAGAGTGTAATAGCAAATACTAAAAATTGGATAAATTTTTTCATATTGAAAAATGTAAATATGTATTTTATACAAAATGGCCGCAAATATAAACTTTATATTCGTCATTTTATTGTGTCGTAAGGCCCTTTTCTGGTTTATTTAAGAATTACGAGCTTCTGAAAATCAGATGAAATGACTTTTTTAGCGGTGTCAAAGCTGTTATAAATTTTTACTTTATATAAATACACACCCTTTGCCAACTGATCCCCGTATTGATCTTTGCCATCCCAAAGGTCGGACCGGAATCGTTTTCCACTCGGACTCAGGGGTTCACGTATGGTCTTGACCAGTTTGCCTGAAACGGAATATATGGCAATCTCAGCTTCAATAGTATTGTTCTGAGAATCAAATTCAAACATAAAAGCAGTGGATGTTGTAAAAGGATTGGGATAATTCAGCAGATGAGAAATCGAGTTTTGCTCACTGTTCGTGACGATAAATTCGATTTCAGCCTCTGCCTTGTTATTTGAAATATCCCATGCTCTCAATCGAAGCGTATAATTTCCGGGGTCAAGCTGATCAAACTGATATCTAACTTCTCCTTTGTTATATTCATCCTTATCTGCCACATAGAAGTCGTTCATAATTTTTTCTTTTGTCGCATCATTGTTAAGCGTGGATACGATTTCATGCCCTATACTGCTGCTGGAAACATTGATGCCATAATCGTCACTCAGCCGTGCGATGAACAAAGGGGTTGTATTGACAATTTCTCCTGATTTGAAATTTAAAGTATTCATATAAAGGTCGATAACCGGTGGCTGATTGTCGGTGATTGGATTGCTGCTTTCACCACCGATTTTGACTTGATGGCTGTAGCCTCCCGCATCATAGATTCCATTATCGGCATAAAATGATAATTTACCATAATCAATGGCGTAGTTGATATCCTTAGGCAGGTAGAAGCTGATGTTCCACTTACCTGCAGTGACTGTGGCCTTCCCTTTGAAAAGGATATTGTTCTGGAAGGAAGCCGGATAATTAGCTCCGTTGCCGTCATTGCCACGAGAGTATAAGGTATATGCCTTATCGAATACGGTGAGTGTGAGAGTCCCGTTGAAATCTTCTATTACCCTGCCATCTTCAGCCCTGACACTCCCTGCAAGAGAGACAAGCTCCATCGCCTTTATTGTATCCGGTTTAGCTGTATCTATCGGCGCACCATTGACGGTTTCCAATAAGATGTTTTCCCTTGGAAATGCCAGTGTCATCGCCGGATCTCCTAAAAGTACGAAGGCGAGCCTGTCAGCCCCTGAAGAAAGATTCTTCGCTTTGGCTAATATTTCCCCATTGGTTAAGTAACGTCCATTTTCCTTTTGGTAGATTACCTGAAATAATTTATTGATAAACACTTCATTGGGCGTGATATATACCGAGCGGGTCGTAGTCATCAGGCCTATCATTCCCGCATCCGGTTTGGTGATGCACAACTTGCCCACAGAGGTGATGTCGGGATCGTCGTAAGTGGCAAATGAGCATGTACCGGTTATCAACAGAGGCAACCTGTTGCTGTTTTTCATCCCATTGAGAGTAAGCCTGTCGATGATTCTTTCCTGAGCAAGACCATCAACACCACCATGACCGACATAGTTGGCTATCAGGACGCCTTTGTTGTATTGGTCATTCATCTGGCTGACGGCTGTTGGATAGCTCTGTCCTCCCAGATTAGATTCCTGCTTGAAAATATCCAGATAAATCTTCGAAAAATTGATACCGGGATTGCTGCTTTGGATCTTATTGAATATTTTTTCGGATTGTACTATGAAATCATCACTGTTTACATTATCCCAGTCGTCTGATATCAACATCAGATAATTGCGCCAATCTCCGAAGGAATCCTTGTTCTTCTCATAACTAATGATTTTGTTGATGATGGACTGAGCCTGACTTTTATCATAGACAGGAAACCGGCCGACATAAACGTCAATCGTTCCTTTTTCAATTTCACCGTCTTCTTCATCCAGCATGCCGAAATAATCATCGGATGGAATAGATCGGATGGGTTCGAGGATTGCCCTGGGGAATTCATATACAGGTACATAATTGGAATTCTCCTTCTTGGAGGTGGCATTGAAGGTCAGCCCCCGGTAATCATAGCTCCCATCACCCAACAAAAGAATATATCTGAATTTTTCCGGATTGCGGTAGTAAAACATACGTGCCATATCCCGGATACCGGTTGGGTCCTGGCCACCACCTGAAAACTCATTCCTGATATGGTCCACATCGACAATAGCAACATCAATACCGGATATTGAGCTTCTGTGATTGGCGTAATTTCTTGCTTCTTCCGCAAATTTGGCATGATATATGATGACCATGTCCGGGGTGGCCATTCCATGAATATCTTGCGGAGTTACAAGGCCTATCTTCTCGGGTGTCTTGATGTCGTTTGTTCCAAAACAGATAAACTCCCGTTGTTGGGGGTAGGGTGCCACTATGCTGCCACTTCCCCCTGTGGGGCTGATCTTACACTGTGTAACATTAAACAAGTCTGAGATGTCCCAAACTGCATCGGTAGAACTTAAGCCTGTCAGATTGTATCTGATGTTGCCGGTGATCCCCGGGTTTGAAAGCCTGAAAGCCATTGCTGATTGGGGCTTTGAAAGATATCTTTTGATGTTGACCTCAACATAGTCCATCCATCCAAGGCTTTCTGTAGCCACTTGAGGGAAGTCGAAGGAGATCTTCAGTGGACCGCCTGCTTGAGTAAATGCGCTTTTTTTCGAATTGTATGAAGCTACCCGGCTTTCTGAATCCTCAATCCTCGTGGTCTCGAATTGAATTTCTGCAGCCTGATTATCGGCAATCATGCTGATGACTGACCGCGACTTGCTTCTGACGGCAAAAGCCATCTTGACATAGCCTGTTTCTCCCGCAACCAGATTATCCACCTTCAGCAAGCCTGACAGGTCTTTGGTTCGATTACTCCCGGTTATCAATTCGTCAAGCCATAGCTGCCCTCCACCAATTTTAGCATATTCCCGAAGTAAATTGACCTTATCAACCTCGTAATGTTCAATATGGTCATAGATATCTGATTCCACATCAAAAGCCTGCCCCCCATCCTTCAGGACAATTCGCTTACCCGGAGCACCTTCTACCTGGATGAAAAAATATTTGTAATCTTCATAAATATTGGTCACCCGCGTGAAAGTACTGTCACTTTCCTTATTCCACCTGTGAGGTCCGGGAGAATAAAAAAGAATGTAGTCTGATGCATCCCACTTGCCATCATCTCCGCCTATGACCTGAATAGCCACTTCTGCCAGATCGTCTGTCCTTGGGAGGTTGTTTTTTTCAGGTAAAGGACCTGGGTTGGTAGTAAATATCTTTATTTTGGATGGATCGATTCCCGATGTATTGATACCCAGATCTGCCATAAATTGGTTGTCAATCCGATAAATTCCGGCATCGGCTGATCTGAACTTGTAGGTGGGTATAGTTTGAAGGATGGAATGTTCTGCGAATTTTGGAGGATTACTTCGGGTTTCCGGCCAGTCCTCAACTTCTAAGACGAATTGGATTGAATCGAGTAATTGGAATTGGGTCAAGGAGGTCCATCTTCCCGGTAAAAAAGTAATTTCAATACGATTTTCAACCCTGCCTTTTTGTGTTTCAAGGATAGGTTCAACGTTGCGGAGGCCTTCCCGGTAGGGCAAGTCAAGAGGCAATTGGGTGTTGAAATATGGCTTGAAGTCGATAATTTTGGCTCGCTTCCCTTTTGCAATTGGTAACGAAGTGGATACTAATGCCACCTTGTTGAAAATGGTTATTTCACTCTGAGGAAATAGCAGGATTCCATGTGTATTCAATCCCTCAACTGACTTGGACTGATAGGATGAGAAATCAACGGAATGTGTAATCCTCTGTTGACCATAAAGTGCATAATTGCACCAAGAGGCAAAGGATAAGAACACAACCACCATTCCTCGTATAAAAAAAGGCTTGAAAGAAAGGCGATGATCCGGACGCTGCATATGAAGGTCGTTGTATTTCAACAAAATTAATAAAATGGTAGTAGGATATATTTAAAATAAAATCAGAATACTTAAAACGAGTATGGAATCAAATTATTATCAAATCATCAACAAAGCTATTAATTTAACACATGCTCATTATCCGTAATGAATTAAAATTTGATGTTATCCAAAAACTATACCAAATTTTGTTTTTAAATTAAAAAAATAAATAATATATTACAAGTTGCCCGGAAATCCTGGTTAGTTTGGGAGGAATACTTTTATAAGCAAGTAAGTAAACTGATTAATTCGCCTTTGGGAATTAATATTTTTTCAAATGCACAAGCTGTAATCCATCTCTGCCTCTAAAAAGAAAATCAAGTAAATATAAAAAACGTTACATTTGACATTTCAAACGGGTAAGTAATGAGATTGAATATTCTGATACTGGGATTCATACTGTTTTCCTTTGTGGCTAATAGCCAGGATCCGGTTTTTTCCCAATTTTATGCCCACCCCCTCGAGTTGAATCCTGCACTGGCAGGTAACAGCGGAGGTACCAGATTTGGGATCAATTACCGGAATCAATTCTCCGGACTTCCTTCCAACTACACCACCTATGCCATAAGTGCAGATCAATATTTTCCGGGTATTCGCAGTGGTGTGGGTATTTCAGTCATGGCGGATGAGGCAGGCCAGGGAATTTACAGAACATATAATGGCGAGCTGTCCTATACGTATGGCGTGGAGTTCAGAAACGGAACTAAAGTAAAGATGGGACTTCAGGCCGGATTTATAAGCGTCACACTTGATTATGACAAGTTTATTTTCATGGATCAAATAGATCCAATTCACGGGCCGATAAGTCCCGGTGGTATCCCTTACCCGACAGCAGAAGCACCTCCTGACTTCCGCAACAGGACGCTTTTCGATATGGGAGCCGGAGGTTTACTGAGCAATGACAAATTCTATGTAGGTATTGGCCTGAAACACCTTAATAGACCGGATATCAATTTTTATGCTGCAGAGAACAATACCAAAAAAGGACTATCTATGAGGATTTCTGCCATGGCCGGATTCAGGATTCCGATAGGTGACATAAGATATGGCCATCGATCGGAAATGGCAATTATACCGAACCTTCTCATCGTCAAGCAAGCAAATCTTGGACAGATAAATGCCGGTGCCCTGTTGGAAATCAAAGCATTACAATTCGGATTATATTATAGAAACGGCTTTCTGAATCCGGATGCCATCATCCTTAGTGTCGGTTATAATTCAGGACAATTCAAAGTGGCATATAGCTATGATGCCACCATCAGCAAACTGGGCATCAATTCCGGAGGAGCCCATGAGTTGAGCCTCAGTTACGTCTTGTTTCAAGATGACGGAGGTAAATATCACGACTGCACGAAGATTTTTAGATAAATATGCATTTTTACAAAACATAATATCATAAAAAGGTAAAAAATACGTTTAAAAAAAGTGTAGGTAAAATTTTGTACAGAATTAATTAGTTGTATCTTTGACCTTCCAAAATTCAAACAAGTAGATTTAACAGAGTTTTTGGATTCATATTGAGTTTACTTACGCTAAATCAATAAGTTGCAAAATTTCTGGAATTTTTTAAAACTGAAAAATTATAATGAATCAGGCATTCAAAATTTTTATTCTTTTTGGCTGTGTTCTCTTCCTTTTTGCATCATGTAAGAAGAAAGAAGAGCGCTCAAGCACGACCGGCTGGGTATATAATGACCAGAAATGGGGTGGCTTTACCAAATCCAATGCCATCGATCAGCCAACAGGGCCAAACCTGGTTTTGGTTGAAGGTGGTACTTTTACGATGGGTATGACCCAGGAAGACGTGACCTACGAATGGAACAGCGTGCCCCGCAGGGTGACCGTGTCTTCATTTTATATGGATGAGACCGAAGTGGCCAACATTGATTACAGAGAATATGTTTTCTGGACCAAGAGAGTTTTTGGCGACAATTATCCACAGGTTTGGAGAAATACACTTCCGGACACCATGTGCTGGCGAGAAGAATTGGCATTCAACGAGCCTTATGTGGAAACTTATTTCAGGTTTCCCTCCTATGATGATTATCCGGTAGTGGGCGTTTCCTGGATTCAGGCTAATGAATACTGTAAATGGAGATCTGACAGAGTCAATGAAATGATGCTCATCGAGAAAGGCATTCTCAATCCCAATCCTGAGCAGAAGGACAGCGACAACTTTAATACACAGGCTTATCTTTACGGGCAGTATGAAGGCAGTGTAAAGAAAAACCTTAAAGATGTTTCGACCGGAGGTGAGCGTAAGGTTACCTATGAAGACGGTATCCTGCTTCCTGCTTACCGACTTCCGACAGAAGCGGAATGGGAGTACGCAGCACTGGCATTACAGGGTAATATGCTTTCCGCCAAGGACGAAATCGTTACTGATAGACGAGTATTGCCTTGGAACGGTGACTCACCACGTTACCAGAAGAGAAATAAGTACATGGGTAAGCTGATGGCCAACTTTAAGCTGGCAGGTGGTGATTACATGGGAGTTTCAGGCAATCTGAACGATAACTCGTCCATTCCATCTACTGTAAGGTCATACTTCCCCAATGACTTCGGCCTTTACAATATGGCTGGTAATGTTTCCGAATGGGTAGCAGATGTATACAGACCAACCAACTCAATTACACTAAGAGATGTGGACAATCAGGATTTGAACCCATTCAGGGGTAATGAGTTTAAGCAAATGGTTGTTGGTCCTGACGGAATTCCGGTAGAGAAAGACAGTCTGGGGCGTTTGAGATATGAGCTTATGGCTGATTCCACAATCGCTGACAGAGAAAACTTCAAAAAAGCGGATGTGCGTAGCTATCTGGATGGTGATAATGCTATCGATGGTGCTTATGAATATGGTGTAACCTCTTTGATATCCGATAAATCAAGAGTTATCAAGGGTGGATCTTGGGCGGATCGTTTATTCTGGCTTTCTCCGGGAACAAGAAGGTTTAAAGATGAAGACAAGTCAGATAGGACCATTGGTTTCCGATGCGCTATGACCAGAATGGGTAGCTCAGAAGGTAATGGTCAAAATAGTGGCAACATCTTTGGAAAGCAAAAGACAGTCAAGAGAAAATATTAATTTTTGATTAACGTTATACGAATCCTCACAATTAACTTTGTGGGGATTTTTTTTATCTTAACATAATGGCATCATTGCTGAAATATTTTGTTGAACATCCATCGGTCACAATTGACAGCAGGAACATCAAACCGGGTCAGATTTTCTTTGCGATAAAGGGCGAGCATTTCGATGGCAATGATTTTGTCATGCAAGCCTTGCAAGAGGGAGCGGCATATTGTATAGCATCTAATCCGGTTTTTCATGGCCACGACCGAATCATAGTTGTTGATGATACGCTTGAGGCACTTCAGGATTTGGCACGAGAATATAGAGGAACTTTCAAATTTCCGGTACTGGCCATCACCGGTTCCAATGGCAAGACGACATCAAAGGAACTATTGTCAGCCGTATTGAGCACCAAATTCAAAGTGCATTGTACGTACGGCAATCTGAACAACCATCTCGGTGTGCCATTGACCCTGCTTGCTACTCCTCCGGACACAGACTTTGCAGTCGTAGAGATGGGGGCCAATCACCAGGGGGAGATCAGGGAATTATGCGCTATTGCAAAACCTGATTATGGTTGTATTACCAATATTGGGATAGCACATCTCGAAGGATTCGGAGGGTTGGATGGCGTCAGGAAAGGCAAATCCGAGCTTTTCGAATATCTGATGGAGCATCACGGCACTTTCTTTATCAATGTGCAAGAGAATAGCCTGGATTTTTTAAATGACCCAAACAATGAACAACTTGTGAGGATCAGTACTGAGACGGAAGAGATTACGATACTTAAGCCGACAACGGACTTTTTGAGTTTCGGTTGGTATGATTTAAACGTGGATACTCACCTTGTCGGCCAATATAACTTCAATAATATCCTGATAGCCTTAGGGGTAGGTCGATATTTTGGCTGTGATGGCAGAAAGATGTGTGAAGCTATTTCATCCTATGTTCCCAGAAACAATCGTTCGCAAATGATAGAGTATCGAGGGGCGCAGGTTATCATGGATGCCTATAATGCCAATCCGTCATCGGTAATATCCGCCCTTGACAATCTGATTCAAAACCCGGGCTTTAATAAAGGACTTGTATTGGGCGATATGCTTGAGCTCGGAGAAGATTCGGCAGAATATCACCGTAAAATACTCGAATATATTCGTAAGGCAGATGTTTTTTCTCCGGTCATGCTGATAGGTCCGCGATTCAGGCAATTTGAACAAGCATTTCCGGAGTTTCAATTTTTCGGAGACACAGATGAAGCTGTATCCATGATTGACTGGAAATCAATGGCGGGGTATACGGTACTGGTAAAAGGATCCAGGGGGGTACGGTTGGAAAAATTGGTAAACTGAGAAAGCAATGCTTCTCTCATGGCAAATCCTTGCTATCCTAAATCATTTCATCGGCAATGAAATCCTGCTGACAACAATCAGTTGACCAACTCATCCAGTCGTTTGAAAATGTCCAGAATTCTTGGTGAGAGCTCTCCGCGTGCTGAATACTGATAATCCTGATAACTGCAAGGAATCAGTTGAAACTTTTTCAAATGGTCAGGAAGACGTGTGGGGAATTCGGCAAACCAACGTCCTGTGAATTCACTCTTTAGAAAGTTGACACTTTCATATGGCAGGCATTCGTCGATTGTGTATGAGGAGAGTATTTCTTCATCCGTACCAGAAGATTGGGAATGGGCACCATCGAGAAAATAAAAAACAAACTGGGCGAGGGTATCGATACCAATGTCATCTCCCGGGTCAAGACTTTCCAGTCCGGTCAAAACAGTGACACGCGATTTGCCGGTGCCGGCATTTCGGGCTATATGATTGAATGCTTCTGAACTAAGACCGCTTGAGGAGATATTCCTTCTGCCGGGTATATCGCTTTGTTTTATTGCTGAAATGTCCGCAACTACTATGTCGGCAAATGCAATGGCATCATTTATGACTTCCATTTGATGGATCATCTGGCCTAATCGATAGGAATCAAAGTATTGCGGTGTAAGATCTGACTTACTGCTTAAGTGAGTTTGAGTAGCAGAAATGCCTATATTTACGATATTTTCCAGGCACCTGGGATTTATTTCGGAAAAGACCTCATGGCAGACGGTCGAAGAGTTGTGAAAAAGTTGGACATTTGGGCTTATGCAGGCGATATCGAGAGCTTCCAATAAAAATTTTAATTCGGATAGTTTGTTTTGTAAAATAAAAATTTTACATTTGCTATTGTTTAAAATTTCACTAAACAAAGAAAATTGCCGGTCCGTTTCCTTTAATATTCCCGGGAAAAAACAATGGGAATATTTTTGATTGTTGCGGTAGGATTTAAGCATAACCAGAATTTTTTCAGCAACTGAATTGTCGGTTGATAGAAGTATAATGTTCTGAGGGGAGGAAAAGAATTCGGAAGTAGGGCGAGTATCACACACCTTGAAATCGATTGAATTTAAAAAGCTATAGTTATCAATCATATTGGATAGTTGATTTATAATTTACGCGTTAAAGATGAATATTTTTTCGCAAATAGTAAAAAAATTATACCTTTGTGGTAATATATATAATTGATTTTTAATGTTAAAGTAAATTCCTATGACCAAGAAATTTAACCTAGTGGTATTACTGTTGGCTTTCTTTGGCGTTTATACACATGTAGATGCTCAGAGTGAATCATTCAAGTCTCCGGTGATAACTGATGAGATGACAGTCAATCCAGACCAGAATAGGGAATGGAGAGCCGGGCAGAGTAAATATTCAGCTAAGCCTAAGAATATGTGGGAAGTTGGAGTCCACGTAGGTCGTTTTTCGATTAGCGGAGATATTCCTACTACTCTCTTTCCAGGCTGGGGCGCCGGTATTCATCTCAGAAAAGCGATTAATTACGCGCTTTCTGTCCGAGTAAACGCAATGTATGGAACTACTAAAGGATTCGATGACAGGTTCTCTTCTGCCTCCATCATTAGTTTGGAACAACTTCCAAATGTAGGATCCATCACCAATGGTATGTATCGCAACTATAAGAATACAACCATCACAGGATCGATAGAGGGAGTCCTCAATATCGGCAACATTCTTTTCCATAAGGAGAGAAACAAGTGGAATCTCTATACTGCGGTGGGAGTGGGATTTGCTTCTATAGATACCAGAGTGAATAATGTGAAGAATGGTGCCATCATCAATTGGGAATCACTCAACCTGGATCCCAATGCCAGCTATGCTGACAACGTAAAGAAATTAAAAGACGCCATGGATTCCGACTATGAAACAAAAGTTGGAAACAATCGTGACGTAAGCGGGCTATTCGATAATGGCAAGAACGCCCTCACAATACCTTTCACAGTGGGTGTTTCACGCAAATTGACCAAGAGGGTTAACTTGTCACTTGAGCATACTTACTACTGGGCTGATTATGATGCATGGGATGGTTTTGTATATCGTTCTGCCTTCGATCAGAGTAACGATAGCGATAATGGTCAATACACTTCACTACGATTGGGAATCAACCTTGGAAGTTTCGATAAGAGAACAGAACCTCTGTACTGGTTGAATCCGCTTGATGGTGCATTGAATGATGTGGCTGAATTGAAGCAGCGACCTAAGTTCGATCTTACTGATAGCGATGGAGACGGTGTAATAGATATGTTGGATCAGGAGAAGAATTCTCCTTCAGGGGCAGCTGTCGATACACGTGGGGTTACCTTAGATAGTGATAAAGATGGTATTCCTGACTATAAGGATGATGAGCCATACTCACCTCCGGGTTATGAAGTTGATTCAAGAGGTGTTGCTGTCATTCCTGACAAGCCGGTTACAGAGTCTAAGTTGAATGAAATACTTAAGAATACCAAGACCGACTGGTGGTTGCCTATGATTCACTTTGACCTGGACAAATATTTTGTCAAGCCGGAATTCTATCCTCAATTGCAGTCAGTGGCAAGTGTGATGAAATCACATCCTGATATAAAAATAGCAGTGACCGGCTATACAGATGTAAGGATGGGTGATGATTATAACAGGGTATTGTCTTACAACAGGGCTAAAGCCGCCATTGACTATCTGGTTGGTACTTACAATCTTCCAAGAGAGCGTTTCGTACTCCAGTATGATGGTAAGGCTGATCCTATCATTCCGGATCTTCCGGCTTCTCACAATATTACCAAGAAGCAGGAGATGCAACAATACATCAACCGTCGTGTAGAATTTAGGGTAGCCACAGCTGAGGATGCTGAAATGGCTGCTCCAACCGGACCTAAAGCAGGAGCCGACACACCGGGATCTTCCAGGAAGGGATCAAAATACTCAGGCAATTCAAATTCCGGGTATTAATTATAAAAATATATATTGATGAAAAGGGAGTCATTTGGCTCCCTTTTTTATTTTCAAAGATTTTTTCAGGTAATTTTTTTTCTGAGAATAAGCCATTATCTTTGGAAAAAAGTTAGAACTATGTTCGATAATGCAGATCTATCAAATAAGAAAGTTGTCGTACGGGTTGATTTTAATGTCCCTCTGGACAGTAATCTTAATGTGACAGATGATACCAGAATCAGAGCTGCCATACCTACTATCCGGGAGCTGCACCATCGGGGTGCAAGGGTTATCTTGATGAGCCATCTTGGCAGACCATTGAAAGACCTGAATGAAGATGGAAGTATCAAGACAAAGTATTCGCTTAAAAACATTGTAAGCTCTTTGTCTGATAGTCTGAATCTTGATGTGATATTCATTGCTACATCTGTACAGGATAACGCTATCCTGACCGATATTGAAAATACCGGTGACAACAGGATAATTTTGTTAGAGAATACGAGGTTTTATAAAGGGGAGGAAAAGGGCGATCCTGAATTGGCCCGGAAGATGGCCGCTTTGGGGGACTACTATGTTAATGATGCCTTTGGAACAGCTCACAGAGAGCACGCCAGCACTGCTACCATAGCCCGATACTTCGATAAAGACCATAAATCTTTCGGATTTTTGATGGATAAGGAAGTTAGTAATATTTCCAGGGTGTTGGATGATATTCAAAAACCATTCTGTGCAATCCTGGGGGGTGCGAAAGTATCAGATAAAATTAAGCTGATAGAAAACTTGCTGGATAAAGCAGATAAGATAATAATTGGTGGAGGCATGGCTTTTACCTTTATTAAGGCACAGGGCGGTACAATTGGAAAATCATTGTGCGAAGACGACAAATTGGATCTCGCGAACCAACTACTTGCCAAAGCAGGTGAGAAAGGAGTTGAACTTCTACTTCCAGTCGATGCTAAAGTATCTGAAACATTTAGCAATGATGGTCTGTTCGTCACTAAACCTATCGATGATATTCCGGATGGCTGGATGGGCCTGGATATCGGCGAAGCAAGTATCAGCCTCTTTGAGGAGGCAATCCTGAGCAGTAAGATGATTCTCTGGAATGGCCCGATGGGAGTCTTTGAGTTTTCTAATTTTGCTCATGGCACCTTCGAGATTGCTTCTGCACTTGCCAAGGTAACCAAAAATGGTGCATTTACCCTCGTTGGGGGTGGAGACAGTGTAGCAGCCATTTCCAAAGCAGGTTTGGATGATTCTGTCAGTTTTGTCTCTACAGGCGGCGGAGCGATGTTGGAGATGATTGAAGGACAGGTATTGCCCGGTGTGGCAGCCATGCAAGCATAAACAGTTATTTCGAAAATGGACATGGTAACGTTTTCTAATAGGCTGATTGAGATCAGGCGGCACCTACATAAGCATCCTGAGTTGTCTTTTCAGGAAAAGGAAACGGCAGCTTATATTGAGCAAAGACTTATCGAACTAGGTGTTGAGTATACTATCGGATGGGCCGGATATGGTATTGTAGCAACAATCAAAGCCCCGGTTGCTACTGATCATTTTATCGCACTCAGAGCAGATATTGACGCCTTGCCTATCCAGGAAACAGGAACTATGGAGTATGCAAGTCAGCATCCGGGTGTGATGCATGCCTGTGGGCATGATGTACATACCACATGCCTTTTGGGGGCCATTGAACTTCTAATTGCAAATAGAGAAAGGCTTGCATCGGATGTCGTATGTGTATTTCAACCCGGGGAAGAACTATTGCCTGGTGGTGCATCATTGATGATGAAAGAAGGTGCCTTTGATAAGGGTTTGTGTAAGGCGATTTTCGCACTCCACGTTTTCCCCAGTATGGAAGTTGGCAAGGTTGGATTCAGGGCCGGACCATATATGGCTTCTTCAGATGAAATCTATATCAGGGTGATCGGCCAGGGAGGGCACGGAGCCATGCCGCATCATACAGCAGATCCAATTTTAGCTGCTGCAGGTCTTATAACTTCCCTTCAATCTATCGTAAGCCGCAACTGCGATCCGGTTTTACCCTGTGTTCTAACTATTGGTAAGATAAATAGTGAGGGTGGGGCGACCAATGTCATTCCCGATTCGGTATCTCTCGAAGGTACATTCAGGACGATGGATGAAAATTGGCGTTCACGGGCGCATGAACTTATAGGAAAACATTGCAGGTCTATTGAAGAAAGCTTTGGGGTAAGGATCGAGTTGAATATCATCAAAGGTTATCCTGTACTGGTCAATGACGAGATCGCAACTCAGAAAGCGAGGTCGGTTGCAGTTAATATACTGGGAGAAGAGAATGTAGAAGTGTTGCCTGTCAGGATGACAAGTGAAGATTTTGCCTGGTACACACAGGAAATACCCGGCTGTTTTTTTCGATTGGGGACTGGTAATAAATCACGTGGAATAACAAGCAATGTCCATACTTCCACTTTTGATGTCGATGAAGATTGTCTTGCTCTCGGTGCCAGACTTATGGCAGAAATATGCTTGCAATAAAAGAAATTATTTTCGTTTCCTTCGTTTCATTTCTCTGTCGATCAATTCGAACTCACGGCTCATATCACCGGTCACGGAAGTATTTTCCTGAGCTCGCCGCATCAGGTAAGGCATAACTTCCTTGACAGGACCGTAAGGCATGAATTTGGTCGAATGAATACCTGCATCCGCCAGATTGAAGGTAAGATGATCGCTCATGCCGTAGAGTTGACTGGTCATGACATGTGGATGGTTGCCTTCAATGTTGTTATCAATCAACAATCGGGCATAAATCTCAGATGATTTTTGGTTGTGTGATGCGCAACAAGATGCAATGCCACTTATATTTTCTATGCAATAGGTTATGCCATCATCGAAGTCAGTGTCAGTATCTGCTTTTGAATCGTGAATAGGGCTGGGATAGCCCATGTCGGCAGCTCTTTTTCTTTCCTTTTCCATATAAGCACCTCTGACCAGCTTCGCTCCCAGAATATAACCTTCTTTTTGAGCCTTCTCATAGGATTGCTTTAAGAAACCCAGACTTGCCTTACGATACATCTGGAAGGTATTGTAGACCACAGGCCGTGTCTTGTTGTATCGTGCCATCATCTTGTCAGCTATTTCATCGACAGGATCCTGAATCCAAGTTTCTTCTGCATCGATAAATACCGAAATTCCGTGGTTATTTGCGTTGTAACAGATAGAGTCTATCCTTTTGAGGAGATTATTGAATTCTTCGTTTTCCTCATCTGTCAATTCTTCCTTGTTGTGCATTTTCTCCAACAAGCCAAATCTGCCCAATCCGGTTAATTTAGTGCTAACTACATTGATGTGTGGCTGGGTGGCTGCAAATTCTATGGCGCGAATGATTTGATTCATGGTGAGGTTGAAATCATCTTCGGTATCCTTTCCTTCAGCGCCATAATCCAGTATGGTCATGACATTCTTTGAGGCCAGTTTTTCTACATTAGACACACACTCAAGAAGAGTCCTGCCACCACAAAACTGTTCAAACAAAGTATTCTTAAGAATGGTCTGAGCAAAAGGGAAATTTACCCTGATTGCAAACAAGCCGAATCTGGTACCAAGGTCAACCAACCAGGGTCTATTCATTTTGTCAAAAAGCCAATGCATTTTTTTCAACTCGGCATCACTCTTGGTGGCGAAAGCTATTTCTGTATTGGTAAAATCAGGAAATTTAGTACGCATTATTCGATTTCGATATTTGGAATCAAATATAATGGATTCGGGCAAATTCAATGATTAATTTGGGATAAATCATCAACCAATCATGAAACTCAATTTTTTTATCTATAAATAAAGCTCTGTTAATGACGGAGGATAGAAGAAAGAAGCCATATTATCTTGAAATCTGATAAATGATCAGCCAAAAATCTATTAAATGCACACTCAGGTGACTTGAAAATGGCTGGGACCCTATCATATTAAAAATATTTTTATATATTTGCAACAAGAAGCGATAGATGGCAACACTTTTTGATATATTTTGGTTTTTTCTAAAAGCCGGTGCATTCAGCTTTGGCGGGCCGAATTCTCACATTAAGCTGATGCACAATGAATTAGTTACAAAGAAGCATCTCATAGGTGAGGAAGAATTTATCAAAATCAAAAGACTGTGCAACACATTACCAGGGCCCCCAAGTATGATGCTTGCCATGAAGATTGGGTACATCCGCAAAGGTGTACTCGGGCAACTGGCAGCCTTGATAGGTTTTATATTACCATCTTCTTTACTGATGCTGGTGATTGCCATTTACTATAAGGAATTCGTCAATGATAACTTTAAGATTATTGATCCTTTCCTGTATGGGATGAGGACTTCTGTAATAGCCATATTGCTCTATACAACACTGGTATATTGTATCCGTTATATTCGTGATTTTAAGTTGGGTGCAATATTTCTTGTAGTGGCCGGTGCGGCTTTGGCTGGTCTGAACATCGTGCTTTTATTGTTTCTCAGTGGAGCTGCCTATGTTTTGTTAAGGCAATTTTCAAGTGTGAAAAAATCATCCCTGATGCTAATTTTGCAGGCTCAACCACAGTTCGTGCTTCCTGTACTTGATAATCAAAAGATATTCTGGGTATTTGTCAAGTTAGGTTCATTGATCCTCGGAAGTGGTTATTTTGTATTTGCATTGATCAAAATGGATCTGGTGGACAATGGCCTCTTCTCTATCAATGCCTTGTTGGACACTGTGGCTTTCAGCTTGTTTGTGCCGGGATCCATTATGGTCGCAGTTACCTTTGTGGGTTATATTATCAGTAGTTGGCAGGGAGCTGCTCTGGCATTGGGCGGTGCATTGGTTCCGATTTTTGTTTATTCCCTGCTTAGTTCGACCCTTTTGTCGCGTTTGATATCAACGGCTTCCTATAAATTATTTTTCAGAGGTGTTCTGGTGGCCTCTCTGGCAGTATTGTTATCCATTATATTTCAGCTGGGGTATGAAACGATTGGAGACATACGTCAGTGGGTTTTGTTCATTTTATGCATGCTTATCATGTTTAAATGGCCGAAATTGAATTTGCTGTGGATAATTATCATAGGAGCCAATCTGGGTTACATCATACTGCATTTCTACCCACTTGCCATTGACTGATGTGGCGGTGATTACGACCATCCGGCGGCTGATTCCTACTACTTTAGCAGTATTAATACTCCGGTCAATGCTTAATATATGCTATCTTTGGACGGTTTTAACATAATATTTTATAAAACTATTTTATTCTTTGTTAAATAATTTATACTTATTGTTATTTTTACACCAAGTATAAAGAATAATTGAGATTCTTTGTGCGATTTATCATTCCGAAGTTATCATTTTTGAGAGCTAAAGGGTACTGCCTTTTCATATTTAGGTGGCATTGTATAGTCTTCGATGATGGGAGGATATTTCGTGTATGATATGTAAATTAAAAGATGAAATATTTATTAAATGGAAGAAGTGAAACCATATTTTAAGTTTGGCTTATCAATAGACTGCGTAATATTCGGATATGACAAGGGAGCATTGAAGATATTACTGATCAAGCGAAAGGAAGCGCCGTTTTTCAATACATGGGCATTACCGGGCAACCTGGTCAACCCTGACGAAGAACTGGAGTCGGCTGCGGTGAGGATTTTGAAGGAGATTACCGGACTGGAATCGATCTACCTTGAACAGGTGAGGACATTTGGCGAGGTCAACCGTCATCCAATTGGGAGGGTTATCACAACAGCCTATTACTCCCTCATCAATATCAATAATTTCAATCTAGTGCCTGGATCTCTGGCGGAGCGTGCAGAATGGGTCGATATCAAACACGTAAAGCAACTGGCATTCGATCATAATAATATTTTCAATGCATGCTTCAATCATCTAAAGAACAGTATCAGGACCAAGCCTATTGGATTTGAGTTGTTGCCTCAAAAATTTACCCTTTCTCAACTGCAAGGACTCTATGAGGCAATATTGCAGCAGCCATTGGACAAACGTAATTTCAGAAAAAAGATACTTTCGATGAATATCCTTATCGATAATAAGGAACAACAAAGGCATGTAGCGCATCGTCCGGCCAAACTATTTGAATTTGATGAGGATAAATACAATAATTTTCTCAGAGAAGGGTTTACCTTTGATCTTTGATACACAAGCTCTGCTCTACCTGATAAGGCAATGCTTTAATTCCGCTAACGGATTTAAAATGACTGGATTTGAAATTTGATACTCTGGATATTGATGAGCGGTTGCTCGAAGGAATTGATGCCATCGGATTCACGGATATGACGCCTGTTCAGGAACAAGTGATTCCTGTGATTCTCGAAGGACGTGATGTGATCGCTTCTGCCCAGACCGGTACGGGGAAGACAGCGGCCTTCCTGCTGCCCGTCATCCATAAATTACTTACAAATGATCACGATGAAAGCAAGATCAATTGCATCATCATTGTACCAACCCGTGAATTGGCACTACAAATCGTCCAGACACTGGATGGGCTGTCTTACTTTACGGATATCAGCAGTATTGCAGTATATGGTGGCGGTGATGGACCTTCATTTGCCAATGAAAAAAATGCATTGAGTTCGGGCGTGGATATGGTTGTATGTACGCCCGGTAGGATGATTGCTCACCTAAACATGGGTCATGTCGATCTGAGTGATGTCCGGTATCTTGTGCTGGATGAGGCTGATCGCATGCTTGATATGGGCTTTAGTGATGATATCAAAAAGATTATCTCCAAGTTACCCCAAAAGAGGCAAAGCCTTATGTTTTCCGCTACCATGCCACATAAGATCAGGGAACTTGCCCGAACCTTATTGTCCGATCCTTTTGAACTGAATATTGCCATATCCAAGCCGCCGGAAAAAATTACGCAGGAAGCATTTATTGTGTATGAGGCACAGAAAATGCCATTGATCAGGATGGTTCTTAAGTCAAAAGATTTTGGCAGTATCATTGTTTTTTGCAGTAAAAAGCAACATGTAAAGGTGCTGACACATGAACTGAAGCGGGCGGGATTTTCTGTCGATGAAGTCCACAGTGATCTGGAACAAACAAAACGAGAACAAACCCTCCTTGATTTCAAGAATAAGAAGCTCAAGATCCTTGTCGCCACCGATGTGTTGAGCAGGGGGATCGATATTGAGGATATCGATTTGGTGGTCAATTATGATGTGCCTAATGATGGTGAAGACTATGTGCACCGTATTGGACGAACTGCACGTGCAGCATCAGATGGCACGGCCTATACCTTTGTATCGGAAAAGGAACAACGGAAGTTCCACGAAATAGAGAGACTACTTGGCAAGGAGGTTACAAAGGCAGTCATACCTGAAAAATTAGGTCCGACCCCATCCTACAATCCAATTCTTGCGAAAAGGAGCAATAAAAAGCGAAATTTCAGGCCTAGAAATCGAAGAAAACCAGGTCCGGGACAAAAGTCATCATAGGGAATCCATGTATTTGACGATCAATTCTTTCAGGTAGCGCTCCTGTGCATCCACTCCGGTCAGGGTAAATGGTTTTACAATATCCCAGTGAGGCCAGCCATCATCATCCAGGCCTTTGTAGGAATAATATCCTTCCGGTTCCAGAAGTGTACATACGGCAAGGTGCATCAAATCCTGTTTTTCCTCCTTACTGTATTTTTTCTTGACTTTACCCAGTTCGCGGATACCTATCAAAAGTAATACCATATTGAGGTCGGGCAATTTTTCCTGATTCATAAAATCCTTAATCTGATGTCGGGCTTTCAACCAGTGAAAGTCCAGTTCCCAATCTTCCATTTTAATCACTGAATGTTGTTTTGATGCGGGAGGCTTTTCTTGCCGCCGGTATGCTTGAAAGCCAGCCTATTAAGAGCACAGTCGCCCCCACAACCATGAAATCAATAAAACGCAGGGAAACGGGATAAGTTGTGACCACAAAACCTTCCGGTATGGTGACCAGACCCACAGTCTTTTGAAGAGTATAAAGCACAACTGCGATTACAAAACCAATCAACAAGCCGAGTATAGAAAGAAGCATTCCGCTCCTCAGGAATATTGCCTTTACTCCTCTGTCGCCTAATCCGATTGACTTAAGTATGGCGATGTCCCGTTTTTTGTCCAGTACAATCATCCACAGCGCACCAATCATGTTGAATGATACCAGCAGGAGCGTTAGGCAGACTATGGCATATGACATCCATTTTTCGATATTCATTAGTCGCATGAAGGCTTCATCCTGCTGAAACCGATCTTTGACAACAAAATTATCGCCCATTATCTTGCTTATAGCGGTCTTTATATTTTTTACATTTTTTGTTGAATCCAATCTGATTTCCAGCGCTGAAACCTCTTTTTCATACTGGAATAATTCACGGGCAAAATCCAGAGACGAAAGCATATATTCCTGGTCAAACTCCTGTTGTATGGCGAAAATCCCGGCCGGATTAATAAATCGTGTTGTAAATGGTGATTCCATGGGTGAGCGGTTGTGCCTCTTCGGGGTATACACCCTGAGCAATTCGAGCTTGTCCTCGATATCCACGCCAAGTCGTTGTGCTACGCCGGCTCCAATAACCACGGATGGGGGATCCTGACCGTTCAGGTTGTAAGATCCTTCAACGATGCTTTGGCGAATAGCAGTGACAAAAGCATAATTTGTATCTACCCCTTTTACTATACCGAAGGTCTGGCTGTTGTGATAGTCAAACAAGGCTAACTCCTCAAGTGTCGCACTTACCCTGTTGATACCATTCAGAGCTTGTAGCTTGTAGACGCTGCTGCTGTCCGGTTCGAAGGTTTTGCCCTCAGCAGGAGTTATCTTGATATCCGGATTGAATTTTTGGAACAATCCAGAAATCAGATCCTCAAATCCATTGAATACGGACAAGACAAGGATAAGGGCAGAAGTACCCACAGCGATGCCGAATACAGCAATTGCTGAAATGATATTGATGACATTGGAGGATTTTTTTCCAAAGATGTATCTGACGGCCAGTTTTGCAGAAATGTTCAATACCCGGTATTTGCTCCAAAGATAAAATGATTGGACGGTTTTCAAAGGGAGAAATTATTTCAAAGTGATAGGGATCTCTCTGAGAGGGCCTTATCAAAAGCCATCTTATGGTACAATCATCTATGATGAGTGAGGGCTCTGATACTATTTTTTTAATAGTTCGTGACCGATGCTGCAACTCAGACACTGCAATCGGTCACAATAATGATTTTTCAGCTGTATCAAAGCCTGTGAGTCAAGAGCCGAGTGACTTGGCACGCCAAGTTCCTGCCACATTCGGGTGATATAGTTATCCTCGGGGGGCAATTGGTCCAGCAGTCCTAAAGCCGTTTCCCGGAGCTCACTTCTATTCTGATATTTCCCATAAATAAACATTACGGGGATGATACAATTGATAATAATCAGATTTTTCATCGAGTCGCCCATGACTTTTTTCCGGCCTCCTTCCTTGCCGCCCAACCTGTAATGGAAATTCCAATACACCGGTAAATCTTTGACGGAAAGCAATTTTTTCAATTGTTTTGTAGTCGAACATTCCATTATGGTTGAAAAGAGATGTGGATTAGCCCTGATTAATTCAGCGACTTGTGCTATTCTGATATCCGGGAAATTCTGTGGGTGCATTCGGGAATATTTCCATACAACTCTGGGGATAGAATGTAGATTGTATTTGGTTCGCAGAAATTTGAATTCCGATTTCAGGCAATTAAAATAAGGATCATCCATATCTTGATCCAACATGCCGGACATGCCAAATACATAGGCATGAAGCAGGTCCGGAGAATCGGACAATCTTCCAAATATTTTGAAATCCAATCGGTCTGCCAGCAAAGCAAAGGCTTCCTTATTGACATTGGTGCCCATACTTATAAACAATTGCTTATAAAAAATCTTTTCCCAATCCTGTGCTGATATTTCAATTTCCTGCTCTACCCAGGCAACGCGGTTTTGGAGCCTTTCTATATTGAGTCGTTCCTTCCAGATGTTCCATACCTGTGGACTGACTTTTTCCGGATGAAGTCGGTTGCACGGAATTCCAATAAGATCCGAGTGCAGGCGAGCGTATTTTTCAACAATAGCCGGGTCAATATAGTCCATGAGCAGCAGTACCGGAATCGGTACTTCATTAGGAGTCTTTACGGTCAGGTCATTGCGGCAGACCACATGAAGGATTACGTTTTTGTAAGCCTGATCGTTCTGATGGCCATGGGCATACCAGTCCGATGAGTTGATGTGCATTTCGATATGACCGGCCAGGATAGTATTGCCTATTCGTATCTTTCCATTGAGAAAGTCAGGGCCACTGTTGGTATTCATATTCCCAAAGTCCAGAATTTCTAGCCTTTGGCCATCGGTAAGCCTCAGATTGGTTCGCTCCAATTGTTTGGTTCGCCACAAATAATGCATCAATTGCTCGGAGCGAATTGTGGTGGTAACTTCAGTGAACATAATGAGAAATTTATAAAATTAAAAAATGATAATTGATTGGTGATATATGCATGGATCGAACAGAAAAGATGCTTCAAACCCAATATTACAAACCGGCAATAGACTGGAATCTCCTCTTCAAAGCCACCCCTCATCGATGAAACTAGAGTACTGCTGTCCGGCAACGATGATATGGTCTAGCAGCTGAACATCCATAAGATGGCATGCCTCCTTAATCCTGGTGGTCAGGTTCCTGTCTTCCCGACTGGGGCTTCTATTGCCACTCGGGTGGTTGTGGGCGATGACGATAGCGGCAGCATTGGATTGGACTACAATCTTCATGAGATTTTTCATGTCAACAACGGTTCCATGCATTCCTCCCCTTGATATACACACCTTATCAGTTATTTTATGTGCCCTGTTGCACAGTATTACCCAAAATTCCTCGTGATTGAGATCCATTAGTTGCGGAGCTATGGCCCAGTAGGCATCTTTTGAAGATGAAATGACTTCAGAAAGTTGGTTGTTTTCTGCTATTTTTCGTTTACCGAGCTCCAGGGCGGCTTTGATTTCTATGGCTTTTGCTGGCCCGATACCTTCGATGGCGGTTAGGTCGGCAATGCTTTTGCGGGCCAGATTGCTGATGCTTCCACCACAACTATGGAGGACGTGTTGTGCCAGGCCGATGGCAGAAAGTTTCCGATTGCCTGTCCTGAGAATGATGGCAAGTAGTTCAGCGTCACTTAATGAAGATGAGCCGAGTGTTTGAAGTTTTTGGCGGGGTTGATCTTCCCCATTCATTTCTTTGATGATGAGTGGTTTCATATGGATGATTTTGTGCACGCTAAGTTAATACTCTCTCTCGGAATGGAAAATATATTTGTGGATTAATTTTTCAGAAAGGATAATATCAGCCGGAGATATCGTTAAATTAAAAGTACTAAAAGAGCAATGTTAAAGACCTGTTGTAATTCGGATACCGTAACTTCAGATTAATCGGGCACTCTTTATTTTTTTTGTTTTGTACGCATAGTTTGTTCTATTTCTTTCAAAACAGTTGTGGCTTCTTTTTTGAATTCCGCATCACCACTTGCTAAATATTTTTTTAACAAAGAGCGTGCAGAGGCATAATGCTTGTTGTTGATTTGCATGGAAGCATGACGAAACAATATCTTAGGATTCCAATTCAGGGCGTATGCTTGTTCCATGAGCTTTGTTGCTTCACGAATTTTTCCTTCCCTGGTTAAGATGATTGCCTTGTTCTGGAGATTGCTTTCCAGATTGTTGTCCTTTGCCAGCTCGATTGCGATGTCGATGTATTCCAGGGCTTTTTCCTGATTTCCGGTATTTAGGTAGGAGTTGGCCAATAATGTCAGGCCTTGCTCGCCAATGGAATTGTCATTGACTGCACTTAACAACCAGGGAATACATGACTTATAGTCTTCGAGATAATAATAGGCATATCCTGTAAATAGATTCCACCGGCTTGAATCACTGTTGATACTCATACCTCGGGTACCTAGTTCTGCCGCTTCTGTGTAGTTCTTCAGAGCATAAGCAATACGCATATTGATAAAGATTAAGTCAGGATTGCGTGGATTTTTCTGTAGCCCGGTATTAGCCACCTGTCCGGCAAAATCAAACAAGGATAAGTTATACAATACTTTAGCAAGAAGATTATAACTTTCCATGTCAAGGTCATTGAGCCGGATTGCCCGATCAAGTAAATTGATAGCTTCCGAGAATTTCTTTTGTGGAATCATTTGTTCTGCAACAATTCGGCAATAATAACCGTTGGCTGTATCGATTTCAAGTAGGCGTTGATATGTTGTTAGTGAGCTGTCTCTGAAGCCCAACTGGTCATAGGTTTGAGCGAGAAGAATGAGAATATCCGCTCTTGAGGGGTCTAATGCCGTCGCATTTTTTAAATAAATTCTGCTATCAAAATAATTGCCTGTCCGGTTGTGGCAATAGGCCAGTTGGTACAAGGCATCCACATTGTCGGGGAATTCCCTGATTACCGAATAGAAAACCTCACGCGCCCGATCGAACTGGTACGATTTGATCAATGAATCGCCTACAGCTAATTCAACTGCCGGTGTTTTTTGTGCGTTGGCGAAAACCGTGGAAAGAAAAATCAGAGCAAAGTATATATTTTTCATAGCGAACAAATATATAACTAAATATTAAGTTATATTAGAATCTTTACATACAATTTGCCTTTATTCCGCAACTTTATTAGTTCCTGATGCAATTATGCAGACAGGATCTCGGTATCTCTTGCATCATGCAAAGGGACAATCGGTTGGAAAGTCCGGTTGATTTACTATGTGGATAGGCGTAAGTTTAGCGTTTTACTATTTTATAAGTCTTTTCACGATAGTGCAAAAAATACATTCCTGAAGGTTCGTTACTCAAGTCGATGTATTCCGGTATTTGTCTGAAAGATTGCAAAATTTTCCCATTAGCATCAAACAGTGTGGCCGGAGATGCGTGACTTTTCTTTTTATATAGCAGATAAATCTTATCAAAACCCGGATTGGGTGAGATAAACAGTTCATTTTCCGGATGGATTTCGGCGGATTTAATCTGCGAATAAAGGAAACTACCATTGGCATTGTTTGACCTCAGCCGATAGTAATACCGCCCTGCCGGAAGGCCTTTATCTTCATACCTGTATATTTTTTGCGATTTGTTGGGCGATAATTTGGTTATTGGCAGGAATGCATCATCCCCGGTACTACGTTCCAATACGAATTCCGAAATATCTGAAGATGAGCCTGTTATCCATTGAATTGACACCTTCTCTCCGCCTGTAACGTTTACATCAAAGCTGATTAGCTGAAATACCGGTAACGGGAAGTCTGTCTCTGGTTTATAAGGAAGACATGAATTGTTTATACAGGCCAGATATTTAGGCGCGGAGTTGGTAAATGGTGGTTGCAAGTACATATCCGGCAGGTGTCCCCATGAGCCATAAACACTTTCCTGTACTCCGGATAGTGTAAATGCCATGGCTAGTTTGTTGCCGTGATCTCTTATGGACTTCAACACATCATTGTATAAAGTATACATGCTTTGGAGATATTGTGCATCGTACATGGCTTGTTGATAGGGGTGATCATTGAAGTCTGCGTAGTGTTGTCCCCCTTCATAGCTGACTATGGTTTTACCGAATACTTTGATATTGCGATAGTCCTGGAGAACATCATTAAAGAATCCCGGAGACCCTGATGAACCGAAATAATTGTTCCTTGCATTAAGGTTGACATCTTCGCCTGTCGAGCCGGCCGATAATGGCGGATTGCCGCTCGGGCTGTGATTCAATCCGAAATAGTGGGTTGGTGACCCCATATCCCATTCATTTGCGGATAATTGGGCCATTATTTCTTCATTCAGGTAGTTGAATCCTCCTTGTATACCCAATACGCGCTTCAGCCGATGTGTCTGACCTGCAAATACATTGGTCCAGATATTGAATATTCGTTTTGCTTTTTCTGCGTAGGCTCTACCATAGTTTAGGTTGGGGGGGCGTGTGTTGTTGTTGTAGTGCGCTTGCTCGAATATCCAGTTCCAGACCTCATTGCTGTATTCAAGATAAATTTTTCGGTCAGGACTGAAATTGTCGCGGAAAAGAATTGCCATTTGAGTTACAAAGTCATCATCAGCCCGATGAGGTACGCATACCCAAATATCCTTCCCCAGTTCATTGCCCAGCGCTGCCATCATTTCATAGGGCACGCCCCTTGAAGTTGAATAAGTCACATCGCCCGGCAGGGGTCTTTGATTCCAACTCTCCAATGGACTTCCATTAGTGGCTCCCCAATCCATAAACCGGATGGTCGAGAAGGGCGTCAATCGGCTTAAAAAAACAGGGTTGAAAGTATGTTCATTAAGGTTGACATTTTCTTCAGACGCTTTTAAAATTTTAAAATTGCGCATGTGGTTGGCCTGATCGGAGAAGGATACATCAATCCAGATATTACCGGAAGTGGCAGGTACGGTAAATAATACCCTGCCCGGGTTTTGCTGGTCTGTCTGAGCTCCATTGAGCGTAAATGTGCCGTTTCCTTCATACAGGAAGACATATTGTTCATTGGCGCGCAGATTGCCATTGTTGGTTGACAATACAAATCTTACCAAGGTATTGGGAGAGGCTGTCGTCGGTTGAGGTAAGTATAAAGGATAGTGGTTGGCATCCCGGATAATCTGTGATGCTACATCACTATCCCAACAATTACATCCTTCGTGAAAGGTGGTGATGTCGCGGATATGTTTGGCGCGGTTCAAGAAGGGATGTTCACCATTCCAGTCCGCTATTCCTGTGACATTCATCCCCATTTCAAGACCACATTGATAAGCGCTCCAGCCGGTGCAGGTTGTTGAGTCGGTTGTCATGTTCAATGTATAGGTATCTTCACAACCATTTGATCCGGTGATGGTGGCGTAATATACCCCATTTGCGAGATTGTGAAATTCATTGCCATTCGTTGGTGTCCACGTTATGCCTGCGCTACTCTGGAAAGTGTATTGAGCGTTGCCTGCCTGTCCTGCATTGATCCTTATTCTTCCATTGTCTTGCAGGCAGGAGGCTTCATTGATCATGGTGATTGAGCTTAAGCAGGGAAAAGAACCATTGCTATTAAAAATGGTTATTTGTTTGGTCAATACGCCGGTAAGCCCTGAAGGAGCTGTGACTGTAAGAGTCACCGATATCTGACCATATACATTGGAAGGGTATGTATGGGAGGATGAAACACCGGATGATTCCGGGCTTCCATCGCCCCAATTCCAGGAATAGCTCAGGCTTCCTCCGTCCGGATCAAAGGATGCGCTGCCATCGACTGAAACGCTGAGTGGCGCCTGGCCGGATGCCGGGGTCACGGTAAAATCTGCAATAGGGGGTAGAGAAATATCGACTCCACTGTCCGGAGCCGCCACGGCGTAGGAAGATGCGAATCTGAATTCATCCATCAGGCCATTCCCGGCAACATCGCCCAGATAAGCGGAAAGTGAACGAACCCTGAGCAGCATGTTGGTTGTTTGGGAAATGGAAGGCATGGATGGAGGTCCGGCATAACCCAGTTCTGAAGGGTTGATATACATATTGATGACCGTGTTGCCTTCATTAAAGTCAATACGTGCAACAAGTAAGGCTGTTGAGCCAATGATTACAGGGACTGTAGAAGTAAACACATCATTACCTATCTTCAACGACCATCTTCTTTCACCACCTACATTGGATTCGTTGCCAAAATATCCAAAACTAACTCTATTGTCTTGACTACAATTGTCGCACCACGCTATGGAAGACCCATGCAGCGTATAGGAAATATTTTGGTCATTATTCTGACTTTTTTGGACCAAGGCACTTACCCAAAGTGTCGTACCGGTGTTGCTGCCGATTCCGTTATTTTCTGAAATATAAGAGGCAAAAGGACCTGCGGGGTTGCAATCTAGGGCTCTCCCACTAGTCAGATAACTTTCACCACCCGTAATTGCCATATCGGATTGTTGGAGTCCGGCAAAAGTGAGTCCGGTTCCATAATAAAGGTAGCCGTCGGTATTGTCGTTCTGGACAGTCCAGGTATCTGCCCATCCGGTCCCACCGGAGCCACCATGCAGCGGAGATCCTGCAGCGCCAGACATGCCATCATAGGCCAGGTAGATGTTTTGAGAAAATAGATTAATGCAGGAAAAGCAGAATGCCAGAGTCAAGGTAAAATGATTTAAAAGGCGCATTGTGTTAAAGATTTAGGTAGTAACAATGATTATTCACGGATGATGAGCAAAAAGGATCGATTAATCCGGGTCAATATTAAGTATATTTACTAAAATATGGAAATTTTCAAATTACTTTTAATCAAATTAAAAATTTTAACATCAAACTGAACTTCCGGTAAACAAAGCCTCGGTGTAATACAATAATTATCGGTTTTGTAAAACATATTCAATTGTTGTCTTCCTCTGAATTTTACCGGATAATGTCCTGGAAAAATTAAGTACGAAATATAACTTCTTGGGACGTTCATATTTTGTCAGACATTGATCCATTATATTGGACAATTTGTCTTGTTGTTCGTAACTCCAGGCCTCTCCTTCAATGAAGAGGCAAATTTTTTCTCCGAAAATAGGATCCGGAATGCCGGCAATGAAATAATCTCTATCGATGCAGGTATTTAATTTTTTCTCGATCTCCTCCGGAAACAACTTGATTCCTCCACTATTGATGACATGGTCAATCCTACCCCGCCATACAAAGGCATCATTACCCTGTAAATCGACTATATCATTGGTCACGACGGGGCCCTCCACGAATGGTGCCCTGATGACCAGACAACTTCTTTCGTCCACGGTTAATTCCACTCCAGGCAATGCTTTATACACGCCGGAAGCATCCGGCCCGTTAACCCTTCTTAGGGCGATATGGCTCAATGTTTCTGTCATGCCGAATCCGTGGTATATCGCCGCTTGCCACATCTGAAGCTTTAGTTCCAGGTCCGGACTGACAGGCCCGCCACCCAATAGGATGGTATCGATATTCCCTGTATCATTGGCTTCGCTGAGTTGCATAGGTGTAAATGGTGCAAAATTGATCTTGTCCTGAGTGCCCAATTCTGTAATCGGATGATGAGAGGGGCGAATATATTTTAGATTCAGATGGCTGTATAGCGCTCTAACCACCATCATTTTGCCGGCTATATGGCTGACTGGCAGACTCAACAAGGCTGTCTCTCCCGGTTGAAAACCGAAAAAACGAGCTGTTGCAGCAGCACTTTGAAGCATTCTCGCTTTTGGGATACAGATTGCTTTAGGAGTTCCGGTGGAGCCACTTGTTTTGACTTCCAAATCCTCCCTATCATCCAGCCATTGGGATAAGAATTGGCTAAGTTGGGTGTAGTGTTCCTCACTTTGTGCATTACAAAATTCGAGGATTTCCGGGCCTTCGAGTGAGGTTCCGTTCAAGTTGAGAGAGGTATAATCAGCAGGCTTCATGTCAATGAAGAGAAATCCCATGTTTGGTCACGACGATAGTGGAGCCCTTGTGCATCGACATGATAGGGTGACGGAAAATTATTGGAATAGAGCATGCCCGTGCCTAATCCATAAGCATGTGGCGATGCCGTCAACGCCGCATACTGAGCGATTGCGTTGAGGCCTATATTACTTTCCAATGCAGAGGTGATGATGCGATAACCTCCTATATCTTCCAACAGTGCTGTCCAGTCATCACATGCCTTAAAGCCGCCAAGAAGTGCAGGCTTAAGAATCAGGATTGCGGGTCGGATGGTCTCTATCAATTCTCTTTGTCGATTGGCTGTATTGATGCCGATTAGCTCTTCATCCAGCGCAATCTTAATCGGGGAATCCTCCACCAGGCGTGCTGTCTCCTGCCATTGGCCTGCCCGGATTGGTTGTTCCATATAATGGATATCATATTTGGCCAGTCTGTCTAGTTTCTCTTTAGCTTCTGTAGGAGTAAAGGCCCCATTGGCATCGAGACGTATTTCCACTTCATCTGCCGAAAATTCGCGCCGGATATACCTGATAAGTTCCAATTCTGATTGAAAATCGATAGCCCCTACCTTGAGTTTGATTGAAGTATAGCCTTCTGACAATTTGGTTGTAACCTGTTCCATCATGTAGTCATGTGGTCCCATCCAAATCAGTCCGTTGATCGGAATTGAGAATCCTTCGTCGCCAATTACCTGTGGAAAAATTTCCTGTTTGCAATCATTTTGCCAATCCAGCAACATCATCTCCATACCAAATCTAATCGATGGCCAATTGCTCAATTCAGACAGAAGATTTTCTCCTTCCTCTGGTATTCGTCTACATATTTCCTGTAGCTTATCTTCATAATCCGGCCTGTCGTCATAGGAAAGGCCTTTGAACAGATTGCATTCACCCAAGGCGATTTTCCCGTCTTTCCTCATTGTAACGATATAGGTATCCTTGGTATGCAGCACACCTCGGGAGGTGCCTCCAGGCCTCCTGAACAACAATGAGTATTTTTGAAAACTGCAATCCATCCCGTTGAATGACAATATAAAGAGCAAATATAATTAATTGCTGTCTTAGCATATTTTCAATTATAAAATAAAGGGTCAAATTGCTGCTTACAGGGCGCTATCCACTTTTACTTTAAGGTATAATGGTAATTATATCACTGTTTCTTATTGTCCAATTCCCGGACAGAGAACTGGTATAGAATACGGTTTAGGTGCTATATTTTGTTTTTTCTTCTTTATTGTAGCGGGTTTGTTCTGAAGAGGAATTAAAATGGAATGTCTATCCTGTTTTTTGATGGTTGGAGAGGGTTTGGGTTTTAAGCCATAACGGCAAAAGCTGGCACTATCCAGCCTTGTTCCCTATTTTATAAATGTTATCAAATCAAAAAACTTTCATTTGCATTGAGAACAACTGGCAAAGAAATGTAGGCCGATTATTTTTGAGAAAAGTGAGGTTCTTTTGTTTCATTTGGACAATGGGCAGTGTTCGTGAGGTTTACATGACCAATGGATATGTTTGGAAGAGCAAGGTTAAAGAAAAGACAATGAGCAAATGATAATTAGTCATTTGGGGCTAACAGTGATGTAATCAGCCTTGTGTGTAGGGTTAAGGCTTTGGAATCAAAGAACTCACACCAGACCGGATACACTGGCTGCATCGCCAATTTATTGAGAGGAAGAACCAAGAAGAATGAGTGGTACTCATTAGAAAGAGCAGGTACGCCTTCAAAAATAATTAAATTAGTCTTAGTAGAGGATTACGTGCAAAATTTGTCGGTTGGCTGGTTGGTATAGTCGATGATCGAATCATTCATTTCGAAAAATTTCAAAAAAAGTTCTGTTTGTATAGAACATTTTTTCATTCTAAATGTAATTGTTAGCACAATGTAAGGCTATCTTTCATCGTTATTCTCAAATGGTAAATTGTGTTAGGACGATGCGATAATAGTGACTTTGGCAGGTTTCATTAGCGCTGAGTTTTCATATGGTGAGTGGAAAACCTTCTAAGGAGCATCGCCAGATAACGGTCAACGGCATAATTTTCCACAAAACGAATTTATTTAAAAACAAACGAGTCATGAATATTGAAGTAAAATCTACTGCTGAATTCAACGATTTCGCAGCACGGCGAATTCTTTCCATTATCGAAGCAACTGTAGATCACCAGGGGCATTGTACTGTCGCGTTGTCCGGAGGAAACACACCAAAGGAAGTCTATGCCCATATAGCCAATCTTTATCCGGAATACGATATCAACTGGAGGCGGGTTTTCTTTTTTTGGGGAGATGAAAGGATGGTTAGTATTGAGGATGCCAATAACAATGCCCATATGGCGTATGAGTATATGCTGGATGCCTTGCCTGTTCCTGATTTTAACATATTTCCTTTTCGGACAGAATTGGGGGCCGAAGCAGCCGCCGCAGATATGGAGGAAAAAATCAGAAATCATTTTGATGTACTCACCATAAATGCGTTCGATCTTACCTTGTTAGGTCTTGGAGAGGATGGCCATACATTGTCATTATTTCCGCATTCATATGCGATGAAAGTTATGGGGCAATGGGTCTATGGATATTATGTCAATGAGAGAATGGGACACCGGGTTACTTTCCTGCCTGTACCAATCAACAATTCGATGAATACTCTTTTTCTGGTCAAAGGCGAAAATAAAGCCGAAGTTGTGAAGCATGTCCTGTTCGGCCGAAAAGATATTGACTTGTATCCTGCTCAGGCAATACGACCAAACAATGGCAAACTGGAATGGATTCTGGATGAATCCGCGGCGGCCAAGGTAAAGAAATAATAATTTGTTGGTAAAAACTCCTGCACCGATTGTCAAGAGCAGGTAGGTGATTCGAATTGCATTGGTGATTTCCGGGTGCGGTTGTACTATTTTAAAATGAAGGTCCATCACAAGCATGATGTGAATTGGAGGAAGGATATTATTGGTTTGGAAATATCTTTTTGCCTCCGGTGACGCACCATCAGATATTTAATGGAAAAAGAGATTAAAAATAGCCTTTAAGGGTTTTGGGGTCAACCGCCATTCGATCCGGGAATATTTATCAAAACTAACAGGGGACAGGGGTTTGGCCAATATTCCAAAAAAAAACCGCTCCTAAATATGGGGAAACGGAGCGGTTTTAAGTATTAGAGTATCTCAACCGGGGTTGAGCAAAATTTTTCGTGCATGAATCTATTGACAATCAATGTCTTCGAAAATGATTATTCAAAGATAGGCATTGTTGTAAAAATACATATGTAGTATTTTAACTACAAAAAGTCTCAGATTGCTGTCAATATATAACGGATAGGTTGTAAATTGAGGCGATTTTGTGCATGAAACGATTTTTCATTTATTTCATTGAGCTCACGGCTCTCCCTGTCATTGTTATAGGTACAGGTACAGGGCTCTCTTCGTATTATACGGCAACTTATGGAGTCATGAGTAGGGCGAGCCATGGCACATCAGTGTGCATTCAACTTATCGGTCAGGAAAGACAATGCTCAATTACAGAAAATGCGCAAGGACAGGTATTTTCCGTTTACAGGAAAGCGGTCAACCCTTTGATTGACCTTAGTCATCATTCCATAATCACCTGAAGGATGGCAGACAAGATCAGATACCTTTCATGTTTTGTGTTGACCTACTGGGTTCTTCGGTTAATTTTTTCATCTGTATTTATCAGGGCAGGGGAAGGTTTGGTAGAGGGTGTGGCCAACCGGAACATTTCCGGTTGGGGGGATCCCAGCCTGACATTGCAAGCAGCAACTCCATTCTATGGTTCTTTGCTTTTCTATGATATATTATTGATCATCACTATAATATCAATCTATCTGGGGGTATGGCTACGCTCGAGGTACCTCGGGAAGGTGAAAGCTCGTCTGAAGCAAAACATGGAACGGCAGACAGAGGTTTTACATCACAATATCATTAGGCTTGAACAATCCGAAAGAAGGCTCCTGGAAAGCAACAGGATGAAGGATGAGATTACTGCCATGATTCTGCATGACCTGAGATCCCCTATCCGATTTGTTAAGTTGATGGCGGCGTACCTGGAGAAAAATTTTGACACTATGCCTACTAAGCAGCTTGAGCAAAGGATTTCCGCCTTGAAAAGCTCCACATCTGCTTTGAATGAGTTTACGGAACAATTCTTTACCTGGGCGGCAAGCCAGCATCAGGATTTTAAAGTCAACAAAGTATTTTTTGATTTGAAGGATTTATTTTTGGAGATCAAATCTCTCTATCAGGATATTCTTGTTATCAACGAAAACGAAATAGTCATTGAGCCATGTTATATCATAGCTTTGACTGACAGGCAGATTCTTTCTACCATCATCCGGAACATCGTGGACAATTCCAACAAGATTATGAAGAAAGGCAGGATTCACATCAGTGGTAATGTTGAATATGGCGGGGTCAACATATTTGTTACCGATAATGGGCCTGGCTTTGAAAAGGGAAAACTTCAAAAATTTCTGGGCAATGGCCAACTGGCCACGCCCGGAGGTCATGGTAGTATCATTCTTCGCAACCTGATCAAGATCATTGAAGGAAGGCTTGAAGTGTACAGTGAAGAAGGTATAGGGACAATTTTCAAGATAACTTTGCCGAGTCAGGGATAAAACCGTACTGTTCAGCCAGCTTGATTAGCTCTACTACCGAATGGGTTGATGTTTTTTTGAGAATCCGGGATTTGAATGTGCTTGCAGTTGTCTGACCTATATTCAGCTCATTGGAAATCTCAAGCACACCATAACCCTTGAATAACAGATTCAGGACTTCCAGCTCGCGCGGTGACAGATTGACAAATGGATTGGGATTCTGGTCATTAATCAGTCTTTGCTGATGTTCCGAAACATATTTTTCGCCCTGGCACACTGCTGCGATTGCTTCCTTGAGTTCTTCATCACTGGATGCCTTATGTACAAAGCCATATGCCCCCAGTTCGTGTGCCTTTATGGCATAGAATTCCTCGGAGTTGACACTTACTACCAGGATACGAAGGCTGGGACTTATCTCCCTGATTTTTTGTAGCATTGGCAAACCTTCTATTCCAGGCATGTTGAGGTCGGTCAACAACACGTCGTAATAAGATTTTTTTAACTTACTGAGAAGTTCAAGGCCATCTGAAGCAAAATCGATGGACACATCTTCATCAACTGTGTCCCTGACTAAGATCTCAAGACCAACTCTCACAGCAAAGTGATCATCAGCTATTATAATCCTTAGCATAGTATTATAATTAATAGATTAATAAGAGGTTAATATGAAACAAATATAATAAATTTTTGGTTTGATCCAAATTCTTTTTGTATAAAGTTTGTAATTAAAGTCATTTGTCTTGTTCAGGCATTGATTAAAACAGGGATGAGAATGTTTTATTTGTTGGTCAATGGTTTATCGGAGGTGAGGATTTGAAATGCCTATATCAGGGACTGATATTCCAATGGCATAAAGAACTGATATTTACTGTGTGGAATTGTTCCTCATTTTCAGAATAAATTATGCGGAATGACATTCAGTGACAGTGAGGGAGGAGCTTTTGGTCTTTCTGGCATAGTTTCAGAATTCGGGGCTTTATGGCTGTTACACCATCAGGTATTTGATTTTGGGTGAATTTGAAATTATGTTCAATTTTACATTCCAATTCAAAAGTTATTTCAAAACTTTACCTTTGTAGGATGCCATACCCACATCAGGTTGTAATTGTTATTCCTGTATACAAACCATTTCCCGATCCCGAAGAAATCCGGGCATTGAGAAGGGCAGTCAGCGTATTCAGCAGGCATCCTATCCGGTTATTAGGCCCAGATGATATAGATTACAGTGTGTATCTGGATGCCGGAATTGATAGATGCTCTATCATTCAGATGCCCGGCCACCATTTTCGGGGGATTAAAGCCTACAACCGCCTTTTGTGCAGCAAGGGATTCTATGCCATCTTCGACGTCTTTGAGTATATATTAATATTTCAAACGGATGCCTGGGTTTTCCGGGATGAACTCTCCGAATGGTGCGAGAGAGGCTACGACTATATTGGATCTCCGTGGTTGTGGCGGCCCGAGCGGGTTAAGAATAGTCAAATATTGGATCTGTGGCCATTGATGAAGGGACGTGTGGGTAATGGGGGTGTAAGCCTTCGTAAGATTAAGGTAATGAAGAAATATGCTTTATTGGCTCGTATTTTTTTTGCCCTAACTGCCAAAAATGAAGATTTTATCTGGTTGCTGGTTTCCCTTTTGCCTGGTGTAAGGATAAAAAAACCGAATGCTGACGAGGCTTTAAAATTCTGCATTGAGATGGAACCTGAGGAGGCTTTGAACAGGACAGGCAGCCTGCCTTTTACCGTACATGCCTATATGCGTTATGGAGCTGATTACTGGAAGGCTTATATGCCGGATTAAGAAATGCTTTTCACATTTGAATACAGCTCCAATATTTGTCGATGTAAAGAAAAGTGGTATGCCGGCAAAGTAGATTAGAGTATCTAAGCTTTTGATAGCTATAGAGTTCAAAAGTTGGGAAAATGAGTAATGAGGGGGAGACTTTGCATTGGTGAAATGTCTATGATTATGTTTCTATTTCCCGATTTGCACAGATTATTGACATCCACCCTTTAGGCCATTAAACCTAATTGCCTATAAAAAATTGATTCTATTGAAAATTTAGATTGATCAAGACGCAATAGCTGGTTTTTTAATCAAAAAATATTTTACTTGTAAACAATAATAAAATGATAAATACTGTTTAAAGAGAGAAAACAATTTTATGTAGCATTTTTATCTATTTGTATCTATGAGCCAAATTTGTACAAAACAAAATTCCAATTCCACTTCAAATAAAATCAAAAATTTCTCCTACTTTTTTGTCAATGAGACACCGGATAATCCCAATTCTCCTATAACATTGAAGCAGCTTTTGCCGGATGTTCGCTTTGAGCCTAAAAAATCCACCCTTGAAGCCATTTTGGCATACAGTCGCAAGAGATAACCACTAAGCAGGGAAAGATTGTTGTACCTACGGTCTGGTAGAAAGGAATAATCGTCATAACACAATTTTACGATCATATTCTGATACAAAAGTATCATGGATCATTGATTGGATCAGATGAGTAGCCCTTGTGTGATAGGTCTGGTAGTTAAGAAACTCACCCTGGAAAATATACGGAGAATAATTACATCACAAAGTGGGTCATATCTTTAAAGATATCCACCCGCATGGCGATATCCAGATGATTGATGCTTTTAAGTTTGGCCAAGGAGAAGTCCTCCACACAGAAGGATGCCATTACCGATGCATATACAATGGCTCTCTTCATGTTCTCGAATGACAGATCTTCAGTTCTCGCCAGATAGCCTATGAATCCTCCTGCAAAAGTATCCCCGGCGCCGGTCGGATCTATTACTTCAGACACAGGAAGTGCCGGGAAGGAGAACATTCTACCTTCGCGGAATAGCATGACACCGTGTTCGCCCTTTTTGATGATAAGGTATTTAGGTCCCATCCTGTATATCTTTGCAGCGGCTGCAGCCAGGGAATATTCTCCACTGAGCTGGCGTGCCTCTTCGTCGTTGATAGTAATGACGTCTACCATCCTTAGTACCTTTTGAAGACTGTCCCATGCAACATCCATCCAGAAATTCATGGTATCCAGAACGACTAGTTTAGGGCGTCGTGTCATTTGTTGCAGAACATTCATCTGTACTTCAGGAGTCAGATTGCCAAGCATGAGATAATCGGCCGTACGGAAAGATTGTGGCAGTTTGGGTTGAAAATTGGCCAGTACATTTAGGTCTGTAATCAAAGTGTCCCGTTGGTTCATGTTGTCATGGTATCTGCCCGCCCAGAAAAAGGATTTTTCATCCTTACGAATCTCAATGCCTGAGATATCAATGCCGAGAGAAGTCATTTCGTCTAATTCCTGCTGTGGAAAATCGCCGCCGATAACTGATACGATACCTTGATTTTCAACAAAGAATGAAGCTGATCGGCTGATGTAGGTGGCCGCTCCACCTATGACTTTACCTGCTTTCCCTCTGGGAGTTTCTATATCGTCAAATGCGACTGTTCCAACGGTAACTAATTTCATGAAAAAATAATTTTGCACAAAGATTAGAAAAATTAAATAATTCATTTTAGTTTTGCCCTGCTTTTTGAGAGAAGAGGATAAGAAAGTTAACATCTTTCGGTATTTTCGACAAAAAGCCGATCTTGAAAGTTAGATCAAAGAAGAAACATTCCTCCTTAGCTCAGCCGGTTAGAGTCATGGAATTCCATGATTAATCAGCGGGTCGGAGGTTCAAGACCTGGAAGCAGGCTTGAAAAAGAAAAGAAACATTCCTCCTTAGCTCAGCCGGTTAGAGTCATGGAATTCCATGATTAATCAGCGGGTCGGAGGTTCAAGTCCTGGAAACAGGCTTGAAAAAGAAAGAAACATTCCTCCTTAGCTCAGCCGGTTAGAGCATCTGACTGTTAATCAGAGGGTCGTAGGTTCAAGTCCTACAGGGGGAGCGAGAGGGGTCGAGTAATCGGCCCCTTTTTTTATATAGGAAATCACCTAAAGATGCATTACTTGTATATATTATATTCAGTTAGTTCAGATATCTATTATGTCGGGATAACGAATAATCCGGCAAAGCGATTAAGTGAGCATAACGAAGGCGTCCATTGTACATTTACCTCAAAACACAGGCCGTGGGAGATCAGGGCTGTATTTGAAGTGGGAGAGAGTTTGGGAAAGGCAATGGTTATAGAGAAGTTTATCAAGAAGAACAGGTCGACCCGGATGATGCAGTTGTTGTGTGATAAGGATTTTATTCCGGATGGTAAATTATCGGGAATGAGACGAGTCATTGAGTATTAAATCCTCCTTAG
>ERZ761607.171-NODE-171-length-135700-cov-50.810616_pt1 | contig 135700 bp, 124 predicted proteins | sample MGYA00511164_ERZ761607 | MGnify/ENA primary metagenome ERZ761607 (study PRJEB28899, sample SAMN02445080) | bioreactor sludge metagenome | biome: EBPR sludge | place: Australia: Brisbane, Thorneside Wastewater Treatment Plant | collected 2011-06-22 ... | reverse complement strand
ATCTGACAAACTAGCAGCTCATCTCTATAAACTTATTCAATCAAGAAAGGGGTGAAAAACCCCTTAATTATTGTGAGTTAAAATGGAGTTATGAGATATAAATTGAAAGAGTCGAATAATTATATGGTTCATCTAAATATTGTGACACTGCCTACGGAAAGGTTAGAGTTTAGTCGAAGTTAGATGGAACTTTTAAAAGAGATTAAAAAGCTCTCAAAAGAAAATTTCAAAGAAACAAAAGCTTTTATTGAGGCTTTAGTTGCGCTGCCTGAGTCGCAGAGGCTCAAAAATATTCATCAAACTATTGGTGCTTATGGTTCGCGAGAATTTAAGCAGGGCAGCCCGTTGAATACAAACAGACTGCTTCATTCAGAGCAAGTTGCAGAGGTTACCTGGCTTATGGGGCTTCATTCGAAAATTCCTCAAGATGATCTCAAAGTATGTATTGCAGTCGCATTAATGCATGACTGGGGCCATACTCCTTTTGGGCACTCTGGAGAAGAGGCAGCGAGAGAGCAGGAGGGAACTAGAAACTTCGATCATGATCCACTTGCTGCAATTCTTTGCTCGCAAGCTCACGTGGTTAAAACGCTAAAGGAATTTAATGTCGATCCAAGAAAAGTTGTTGCAGCACTTTTAGGGCCCGGAGTTTTATCAAGACAGGCAGGATTGGATAATCTTAAAAAAGAGCTTACAGAGTTAGGAATAACTTCTGATCTTTTAGTCGATCTCGAAAAGGATAGAGAGCTTATCTTGCAACTTTCAGGTTATCACACATTCGTTCAAGATTATTGCGATATGATTGCGTACGTATTCCAAGATCTTGAACATACGATTAACCCGAATGATCCTAATGCGATTAAAAGAGTATCGAGACTCCGTGGGATAAAAAAGAAAGTTAGCACATCACTTAGACTCGAGGATCAAAAACTGTACTGTAGTAGTCTGAAAGATTTCAGAAAATTTCTCGGGATTTACGTAGATTATTCAAGTAAGTTCGTTTTACGCCCCCAAAGTGTTTGTGCCGCTGCTGCAGTAAGGGAAGTTTTAAAAAGCATAAGTGCAAAAGATTTTGTAAGAGCTACTGAGGCTGAGGTTTTAGAGATGTTACCTGAGCTGGAGCAAGAAAAGTTTATGGCTGGTCTTGATACAAGATATCAGTTTGTTGCTGCATTTAGGCTATCTCCAAGGTATCAGTTTAGAGGAAGAGAGCATGAACTTGTAAGAGTTGTAAGAGATGCAATAGGAGATGGGTATTCAGTAACCTGTTCAACCTCAATTGATAAGACATTTGTTCTGACTCTAGAAGGGAATGCAATCTCAGAGTTTGAAAGCCTTCGAGAAAACTTAAGAAAGCGGGGAGGACAGTGGAATAAAGAGGAGAAGGTTGGAGATAGAATTAATATCTATGTTTCTGATGTCGGGTCAAACTCAATTCGAATTCATCTTCTTAATACCCCAAAAGTAATTGTAGTAAGGGAAAATGGTGAGCCTATTAATCCAAAACAAGTGATTGAACAGGTTCAAAGATCCGGCGCATGCGTTATGGCTGGGTTGCTGTTGGATGAGGAGTTTCAGTAGATTGAGGGTAAAAGCTTTTTTTTAACTTGGAGGTCAGGCCGCCGTGTTGTTGCTTCGTCCGCTGGCGCGGACGATAGATCCTGACCAGTCAACTGCTAGCGCTTGTCTGGTCAGGCCTCCCGGCCTGACCCCCAAAAAAATTAAGGTCTGCAGCGGAAAGTAACTAAAGCAGAACTTCCTGAAGGTGCGTTATTAACATCTGCCCTGATAGCTAATAGATCTCCAGCAGTGACAGTAGCAGTGGTTGGAGCAGCATCAGCACATCCTGTATTTAAATCATCGATTGTACAGGAAAAGCCTGCCGCACTTCCGTTTACTACAACATCAAAGGTGCGATCGCTTCCAACTCCTGGTGCAGTACCAAGGGTCACTTCAAAATCACTAAGATCACAATCACTTGATATCACAAGCTCAGTGGTGCTCAGTGCTCCTGGTGTGCTAGTTCCAGAAATAGAAATAAACTCAGTGCTGCCAGTACCTAAATTCGATCCAGTTCTAGCAGTAAATATTGTTCCAACAAAAGGTGATCCTTGAGCTCCTTGAGCACCGGTTGAACCAGTTGTTCCAGCGAATCCGGCTGTGCCAGTAGTTCCTGTATCTCCAGTGTCACCTTGGGCACCAGTAGCTCCAGTATTTCCAACATCACCAGTTGTTCCCTGGAAACCAGCGTTACCCGCATCTCCTGTGTCGCCAGTATGTCCTGTAGCACCTTGAGCACCTTGCACTCCAACATCACCACCAACCCCAGCGGTTCCGGCGGTTCCAGCATTTCCTGCATCTCCAGTGTGACCAGTATTGCCAGTATTACCTTGCGCTCCTTGAGCACCCTGTGCTCCAGCTAAAAGGGAAGCATCTCCAGTATCACCTTGAGCACCTTGAGAACCTTGTGGGCCAGTTGCTCCTTGAGCACCCTGTGCTCCGGCTAAAAGGGAAGCATCTCCAGTATCACCTTGGGCACCTTGAGAACCTTGTGGGCCAGTTGCACCTTGAGCTCCTTGAGGACCTGCTACTAATGATGCGTCTCCTACGTCACCTTGAGCGCCCTGAGCTCCTTGTGATCCTTGAAAACCTGTTGCACCTTGAGCACCCTGAACACCTGCTGTTCCACCTGTTCCTTGTGCACCCTGTGATCCTTGAGAACCAGTTGCACCTTGAGCTCCTTGACTACCTCCGTCACCAGTTAGCCCTTGAGCCCCAGCATCTCCAATATCACCATCAGATCCTATCTCCCCCTGAGAGCCTTGAGCTCCTTGAGCCCCGGTCTCACCGGTAAAGATCTCCATCTCCATTACGATACGTTCGTTTGTTCTACAACCGTTTTCACGTACTCGCACAACCTGAGTATTTATGTTTTGACACATTATACTCTGCTGCTGAGCTTCTGCTGTAAAAGCCAGTGCACCAAGTCCAATGTGATATAGAGCGCTTCTTTTCATAATCAATCACACCTAAAGCTTACTAAGGCCTGAGAAGCATTTGGAGTTCCAGATGCTGTTGAACGAATTACAAGTAAGTCTCCTGCATTAACACTTGGGTTGTCAGCTGTAGCATCAGAGCAAGTTGCACTGAAGTTAGACATAGTACAGCTAAAGTCTGCATCAGCTCCGTTTACAAGAACATCAAATGTTCTTGAAGCAGCTGAACCTGGGGAAGTTACAAGCCTTATAGTAAAGTCTGCAAGGTCGCAATCTTCAGCTACAAGCATCTCAGCGTTTCCGATTGTAGTAGTTGGAGCACCAAGCCCTGAAACAGCGAAGTACCGTGTAGTATTATCTGCTGAAAGATCACTGGATGTTCTAGATGTAAAGATCATTCCAATTGTTGGATCTCCCTGAGCACCTTGAGCACCAGTGTTTCCTTGAGCTCCTTGAGTACCTTGAGCACCTTGTGAGCCTTGTGCTCCTTGGGCACCTTGAGCCCCAGTATTTCCTTGAGTACCTTGCGCACCCTGAGCACCCTGTGTTCCTTGAGCACCTTGCGCTCCCTGCGAGCCTTGCGCACCTTGAGCACCAGTATTTCCTTGAGCACCTTGCGCACCTTGCGCGCCTTGAGCACCTTGCACTCCTTGCGCACCCTGCGCTCCTTGAGCTCCTTGTGAGCCTTGAGCACCCTGTGCTCCAGTATCACCTTGAGGACCTTGTGGGCCAGTGGCTCCTTGGGCACCTTGAGCCCCAGTATTTCCTTGAGTACCTTGAGCACCAGTGTCGCCTTGAGGACCTTGTGGGCCAGTTGCTCCTTGAGCGCCTTGAGCTCCAGTATTTCCTTGAGTTCCTTGAGCACCAGTGTCGCCTTGAGGACCTTGTGGGCCAGTTGCTCCTTGAGCACCCTGTGCGCCAGTATTTCCTTGAGTTCCTTGAGCACCTTGAGCGCCAGTATTTCCTTGAGCACCCTGAGAGCCTTGAGCACCCTGTGCGCCAGTATTTCCTTGAGCGCCTTGTGCGCCAGTATTTCCTTGAGCACCTTGGGCACCTTGTGCTCCGTCATCTCCCTGAGCACCTTGAGCACCTTGTACTCCTTGAGCGCCAGTATCACCTTGTGCTCCTTGAGCACCGGTATCTCCAACAAAATCTGTAAGATCTACGATTAGACGTCTATTAGTTCTTGGGCACTTATTAGCTTTTCTTCTTCTTAGAACTCCAGTAAGTCTTCCCTGACATAGAAGAACTTTATCGTCTGTAACAACAGGCAGTGTAGCGTTCCTTCGTTGTGCGTCTGCACCAGATGATGCTGCTACCAGGGCAAGAGTTGTTAGGCATAATTTAGATGAGCTTTTCATAGGTATTTTCTTCCTAAAAAGAATTTCAGACGCAAATTCACCACGCCACAGGGATTGTGTCAACGAATTTTTATTAGGAACGCCGTTTGAAGTTCAACCTGTTTTTCAGGTAGGCTATAATCTCTATGGCTACCGTCTTACCGGGAGAGATAAAAGGGACTTACACAACCTCCAACACCGATGAGGTTTTAATATCTATAACGATAAATCTAACCTTAATAGAAAGAGAGGATATTCCAGAGAAACAACTTGCCCTTTTTGCTCTTCAGAGTTTTCTAGACTTTGCAGGGTTATTTCCAGCAGAGGCTCCAAAATTTGATCTTCCACCAAGGCAACCTCTATCAGACTGGAGTTTTACTGTTAGATGCCCCGTTCTTAAAAAACCAGTTCTTGTGATTAGTGAGTTAGTTTCTGAACTTCAAAATTCACTCCACGAAGAAGATCTGACCTCAATGTCAGATTGCAGACGACGACTTTTGGAGCTAGTTCAAAGTAAGGTAGAAACAAAACTTCCTCAGAGTTACCTCGATAGTACTGATTCACCGATTCAGTCCATAGAGGTTTGGCGTACAACTCTCGCTAATGCTGCGCTTGCTGATCTGATAAATGAAAATATTCCTAGAGCAGAAAGAACAGAGAAAGCGATAGAGCTAATTTTAAAGAATGCAGTGGAGCCTGTGTAGATTAAATTACTTGGGGGTCAGGCCGGGAGGCCTGACCAGGCAAGGACTAGACTGACCAGACATAGATCTCCCTAGGTCTGACCGCCATGTTATTACGGCATCCGTTTTCTTTCTTTTACAAGATTTGCTGGAACTCTGATTCTTGCACCGGAAATAAGTGGAGCATCCTTTAAGATTCCATTCGCAGTTGCTACTGCGTCGCCATTTTCTTTTGAGCCAGTATACCAGGCTGAGATCTCTTCAACAGTTAAGCCTTCACGCTCAACTGTGTGAATTACATCATTATCAGCATTTCTCTCTGCAAAACCCTGTGACATCTCTATTGCAACCTGATCAAAAGAGAATGCTTTTAGGTGAGGTGTTGGGGTAGGTGGAATAGGGGTTGGAGGTGTTGGCTCGGTGACATCGTTGTTTTTTATTACCTCTGCTGTTGGTTTTTTTGTAGGCAGTATTGGTTTAGGTCTTTTTGTTGGAATTGGGGGTGGAGGTATAGGGGTTGGTGTAGCCTCCACAAATCTAAAAGTTTTTCCTCTGCTATGAAAAAGTGGATCTACCCGCTCGTGTGCAAGATGCGAAACTTTTAAATAGATTTTTCTATCCATAGGAAATGGGCCTCTGGTGATCCACTGATACTCGACTTCCGATGATATTAAAGAAGCCTCGTAATACTCCTTATCTTTAGGGTAGAAAAAAAGCATATTTTGATCGTCTTTGATCTCAATAGCATGAGGGGCGCCACGGGATTGAAGAAAACTTCTTAAAAAAGAACTCCTTTCAAACTCTTGAGAAAGAAATAGATTGCTTCCTAAAAATGCGTTGGTTGTGCTCACAGGTAACACACCTTCACCGGATAAGCTCTCAAAACCCTTAGGGTTTGAGCAGCCAATAAAAACTATAAGAATTAAGATTACTCTAAGCATCGAATAATAGTATATTAACCGTAGGATCAAACGGTCAATGATGAGGATTATCCCCTTAGATTATGGTGCAGCAGAGCTGGTAATTTTACTGGGTCTTGGTGAGCAGATAGTAGGAGCCCCCTTGGAGGCGCCTCCTCAGCTTTCAGAGCTTCCAAAGGCTACAAATTTAGAGGCTTTATCTCCAACTCATGTAGTTGGATTCTTCCCAAGTGAGGAACCAGAGAGTCTTAATCTTCATGAATCTATTAAGGTAGTAACTGCGAGCTCACTATCTATCTCCAAGATTTTAGAGGCTTATGAAGAGATGGGGAGAGCTTTAAAGGTTCCAGCTAAAGGTAAAGAGTTGGCGCAGAAGATAAAATCTCAGATTCTCCATTGGGGGGATAGTTTTTATGATCGATTCCGCGCCAAAAAAGTTGTGGTTATCTCCTCTGTTGAGCCACTAAGACTCTATGGTGGCTGGATATCAGAGCTATACAGAATGATATCAACAGATCCTCAGGCGATCATGCTTGAGAAAGAGTACTCTTATGAAGACTTAGTGGCTATAAATCCTCATGTAATAGTCGTTGCACCTACTGATTACAATTTAGAACAATCAAAGAGAACATTTCTTTACCTTGAGAAAAAGCCAGGGTGGGAGAAGATGTGGGCAACAAAAAGAGGAGAAGTTTATTTTACAAGTGGAGGGCCTGAGTTTTATTCTGCAAGTCCAAATACTATCTTAAATGCTAGTAGTATTCTGATATCGGCAGTTTCTGGATTAGAAAGCGGATATATCTCACCCAAAGATTCGTATATTAAAGCTAGATATCTTGAACTATTTAGACATACTTTGAAGTAGTAGTGCTTTCATTCTTATTAGGTTAAGTTTTAGAACCCCATAGATCTATCAAACTCTATGAGATAAAATAAAACGTATGTTCATAGTCAACGGAAAATTATCCCCTGAGCTAGAAGCTGAGGTTAAAAAGAGGGTCTCAGATCGAATTGCAACCGGCAAATACAGACGGGAAGATGTTGATTATGTAAAAAATCTAGATCTATTTCCATTAAAAGATGCTTCTAATTTGGATAGCGAAATGCTTGAACGATTAAGAAGAGTTAGTGAAGTTTGGGAAGTAAAGCTCGGTTATGATGAGATCACATCTCATAGGCCATTAGTAGGGCCAATAATTGTAGCAATAAAGAAGATCATATTTCCTTTGGTTTCTTTGGTCTTAAAAAAACCCCTTGAGCAGCAGCGAAGATTTAACGCTGAGGTTGTATCTTTGTTAGCTAAATTGGCTAGCAGATGATTCAGAACGTAGATCGTCCTTCAGGGAAAATTTATGTGATCGGCGACATTCATGGGTGTGTTGATGAGCTCCGGGTATTATTAGGGGCACTTAATTTTTCCTTAGACGACTACATTATTTTCATCGGAGATTATATCGATCGTGGCCCTCGCTCTAGGGAGGTTGTTGAAGAAGTGATAGAGCTAGGGAAACTTTATAAAGTATTCCCACTTAAAGGAAATCATGAAGATATGATCGTGAATTTTCTTGGATATAGGGGAAGGTTTGGTGGTTCCTGGCTTAAAAACGGAGGAGAAGAGACTTTAAGATCTTATGGGATTACAGATTCATTTGACCCTGACAGAGTGCTTAGTAGCCTTCCAGAATCTCATTTAAAGTTTTATAGAGATCTGATTCCAGGATTAACGATTGATAAATGGCTATTTGTTCATGCAGGAATCGATCCATTAAAGGATCTAAAGAGTCAAAGAGCAAAAGATCTATTTTGGATACGAGAAAATTTCATCAATAACATTCACAAATTGGACTATACGGTTGTCTTTGGACATACCCCATACCAAGACGTATTTATTCAGAAGCCATATAAGATCGGAATTGATACAGGGCTTGTTTATGGTAACAAACTCACCTGTATAGAGCTGACAGAAAACAAAGTATTCCAGGTCGCTTTAGGAAATAAGAGTGTCGTGGAGAAGAACTATGACCCTTGATGAGGCGATTCTCTTTAGAATCTTATCTTCTGTTTTCGGACAGGAGCGGGTAATACCCGGTATGAGCCTTAAAGCTCTTGTACCTACCGAACATAATTTTGTTTGCCTTTTTACAGTTGTAGATGATGATGATCAGCCAAAACTAGTTGTAGAGTTTTTTTTAACTAATTCGGTTACTATTGATGTAAACGAGATGGAGCGAAGGGTTTTAGTAGAAAAAGTTTTGGTTCAAAATGGGATCAGGTATATTACGATTTCAGAAGATGATTTTTTTGACATTCGAGGAGCTGACTCAGAAACTCTAATAAACTTTTTTCAGGACAAATGTTTCGAATAATACTTTTTATATTAGTCTGCCTACTTGCTTTACTTAGCTATGGTGGGTTCAACACAGAGCTAAAACTTATTGGATTAGTCCTTGCTGCTCTTCTTATTTCTACATTCAAAGTTAGAGGTATAAGTATACCCAATGCTTTTATTATAGTTGGTGTATTGTTTGGTTTTGTTGCCTATTCATATTCAGAATTAATTAGAAGTAAAAGAATAGTTTTAGTTGAACTTGAAGGCGATCGCGATTTCGCAAAATCTTCAAGACTTATGGGGTATCTTCCAAGGTCTCAAGCGTGGTTTCATAAGATAAAAAGTTTTGATGAACTTGCAGACCTGCACTCAAAAAATCCGCAAGCCAGTGTAATGATCTGGGGTGATGAAACCTATCTTGGAATATCATTAGGTTCTCTAAAAAAATCGAATGTTGGAAAATATCAGATAGTAGAACGAGTTCCGTTTATTGGATTGAATAACTTAGATGGAAGTCATAGGTTTATAAATGCTCTGTCAAAAGGGATCGCTGACAACAGTTCTGAAGATCTAAAAAAAGCATTCGCTGTGAGATATAATTGGACAAGTCAGGCTCATAGAGCTTACCCATTATTTCTTCTTGGAAATGAAAGAATCAGAACTGGTCAGTTTGATCAGGAAACCGCTGTGTTATTTGAAAAAGCTATAGGTTACATACGGCCTTTTGAGAACCCAAATCTTAGAGGCGCTATTATGAATAACTTAGCGGTCGTTTATATAAAGATCGGCAAAGGTGATGACGAAGTTATCAAGGCATTTCATCATGCAAAGAGATCGTTAAATGAGACTTCACCATTTGGAGAAAAGCTCAAAACTGGTAGAATTGCTAAAAAGAATCTTAAAAAGTTTAAGAAGGAAAAACGTGGTAATAGAAAAAACCGACTTTAAGGGATTTGATTCTGTTTATCATGGTAAAGTAAGAGATACTTACCTAAAGGGTGATAAAAGAATCTTTATAACTACAGATAAGCTTAGCTGTTTTGACAGGATAGTGACTACCATACCTTATAAGGGAGCAGTATTAAATTCTTTAGCTACTTACTGGTTAAATAAAACTAAAGAGATAGTTCCAAATCATCTATTAAGTGTGCCACATCCGAATGTAATGATTGGAAAAAACTGCACAGTCTTTCCTGTTGAAGTTGTTGTAAGGGGATACTTAGCAGGGAGTGCATGGAGAAGCTATAAAAAGGGTGAAGATGTTAGTGGAATTAAACTACCACCTGGTCTTTTAAATTATCATAGATTTGAAGAACCAATTATCACTCCTTCAACTAAGGCTAAAACAGGTGATCATGATGAACCGATATCAGAAGTTGAAATCATCAGTTCGGGTTTAGTCCCTCAATGGGCACAAGTTCGCGAGTATGCACTTTCGCTTTTCAATTTTGGATCTAAAGAGGTTGAAAAAAGAGGTTTAATACTAGCAGACACAAAATTTGAGTTTGGACTTTTTAATGGAGAGGTAACCCTTGTTGATGAGATCTTTACACTCGACTCTACAAGGTACTGGGAGAGTGACAGCTATGAAGCTGGTAAAGATCCTGTGATGCTCGATAAGGAAGTTGTAAGGCAATGGCTTATATCGCAAGGCTTTATGGGAGAGGGTGATATACCGTTCTTTTCTGATGAAAAGAGAGAGGAGATCTCAAAGCAATATATCGATTCTGTTTTTAAGATTACAGGAGTTCCATTCGATAAGAGTGCGGTAGATTCTGCTCCGAATCTTGAAGAAATTATTCAAGTACTGTTTGGGTAGGCATGTGATGTCGGTATATGCCGTGTAAGATTCTGCAATGTAAATTATCAAAAAACATTAAGTAAACCTTTCTGATTTCATCTATTAGGCATAAGATCCAAGGTGTATGAAAGAATCAAGAAGAAGTTTTTGTAAAAAGTCATTAGCAATTTTAGGTGGAGCATTTTTAGTTAGCGATTCAAAAGCAGCGCCTCCGACGGTAGCTTTGGATCCTAAGAATGCAACTGCTATGGCGCTTGGATATCATGAAAGTGCAGCAAAGGTTGATAAAGCAAAGTGGGCTAAGATTGCTCAGCCAGGCCCAGCACAGAAATGTTCTAATTGTTTACTCTATACTCAAGGTGGACTAAAGATTGCTGGTAAAGAAGGCGAGTGGGGCGTTTGCACAATATTTCCTCAAGGACTAGTTTCTGCAAATGGTTGGTGTAATTCCTGGGCACTAAAGCCTGGGGCTTAGATTCCTGGACTGGTTTTCTTGTCCTTCGTAGCTTCCTACTCCGCTAAAGCTACGAAGGACAAGTTAGCGGAGTGGGAAACCAGTCCTTGAAGGATAGGACAGGTTGAAAACCTGACCAGACAAGAATTATGTCTGGTCAGGCCTTTAACATTCTTCGTAGCTTTAGCGAAGTAGAACCGGCCTGACCCCCAAGTATTTATTTTTTATCTTCAAAATCTGAAAGATCAGGGATGTTAGGAAGTACTTTAGCAGGTTGAGCTACTCATAAAGGTTCCATCCCCGTCTGGATATTTCAAGAGAGAGTTCGCCTGTATTCTCATTCACTAAATTTTGAGTGAAAGATAAGCTTCTGAGAACTAGTTCATCCCCTAGCTCCTCAATAACACGCTTAATCTCAGGGTGTCGAAATAAAAAATCTGCAGCTCGTTGCATCTGATCATCAGGTTCGTTGTATCTTACGAGATAGTGTCCTAATTTTAACTCCGAATCCACGCCATCGCCTTCATGAAATGAGCGTTTTCGTTCAATTTCACCACCCAAGTAGGTTCGTACGCTTTCTGATACGTCTGGGTCTTCAAATTCCAAAGAATTTAGGTCAATTAATGGATATGTGGTTCTCCAAAGATTTGCATATGGATTTGCCTCGATTGAATGCATAACACTCTCGACTAGCGCTGGTTGAGGGCGATCAAGAGATTCTCTGAGAGTTTGAGATAACATTTTAATACTCCATTGTTGCGATAAGATTTTGAATTGCGGGAAATTACCATGCTGGGCTTTCCTACTCAAACTAATGATCTAATAGACTCAGGGGACCTACTGGGACCTACTGGAGCCACCCTGTTTTTAGTGATTTTGTAAGAAACCATAAAAGTTTTTAACCGATAGAATAGAAGGAATGGCTAGAGCTAGGAGAGACAGGAGGAGTGGGAACTATTGCGTAGTGCACGTGACTAATCGAGTGATTGAAGGGCTGCCCTTTGTAGCAAGACAGAGCATTAAGGAGGTTCTCCTAGGGGTAATGGCCAGAGCTCAAGATAAGTATCCGATGTTTATCTGTGGATTCTTATTTATGGGTAACCACTATCATATGATCTTAGCTGGGAAGGCTCATAAGCTATCTCCATTTATGAACTTTCTTGATGGAGAAATAGCAAAAGCATTTCAGAGGCTTACTGGTAGATATAGGGGCAAGTTCTGGCAAGGTCGATACAAGGAGCAAAAACTTGCTACCCCTACTGATGTAGTAAGGATGATGGCATATATATATGGAAACCCTACTAAGGCAGGACTAGTGAGCCATCCTAAGGATTACCCCAATTTAAACTCATATGGTCTAAATGGTCAGATTCCAGCTAGGTGGGTTAGGCCATCTAAGCTAAAGAAGCTATTCCCCAGATATTCAAAGTTTACTGAAAGAAAAGACTTCTTTCATGTACGAAAGAGCTACGAGAGGACTTATGCCCTTAGGGTTGAGCCTGATGCATGGAAGAGGTTCTTTGTTGAAGAGGCACGTCCTAATCTATTTGAGGAACTATTAGAGGAGGAGCTAAAGACTGAGCATACGGCATTCTTAGGAGCTAGAAGGCTAAAGGAGCAGAGTCTGGATAAGGAATGGAAACCAAAAAAGAAAACTAGAACTCCCTTTGTTATCTGTCATGATAGAGAGTTTAGACTAAGACTTATTCAAAGCTATAAATACTTTGTAGAGCAGTGCAAGGAGGCTTGGGTTAGGTTTAAGCAGGGATTTACAGATATAACATTCCCAAGAGGCTGCTTTATCCCATCAAGATTAGCTAGAGCAGGATAGATCCATCTAAATTCAAAAAATTAGCTTGGTTTGCAATTATATCAGGCGGAGAGGAGCAAAAAGAGAGATCTCTTATATCAAATCAAACTAGACTAGCTAACTTCAACCGAGATTCTGATTACCGAAAATTTACCCAACCTCATTCTATTCTACAACAGGGTGACTCCAATAGAGAAACCATTAACTTTAAAAATCTTTAATAACTGAAACTGGTTTAGGTATACCGAGTTTTTTGCAGTGAGCAGGTAATTGTTTAGGATTGAACTTATTTGTGCACCAACACCAAACACGTAGAGAGCAATCTCTTCTCTTATCATCGGTTGGAAGATCCATACAAGATTTGTCGCAGTATAGGCATGAGTCAAAGTCCTGAGACTTATTTATGCATTGCCATGCTTCATCAGGAAGAGTTCTTGCTGATAACTCCTCAGAATAAAAATTACCGTATCCAGCGTCTTGAGCTAAGGCTGCAAGAGGAGTTAATAAAGTTGCAAATGCGAGAGCCAATTTAAACATAAAGTCACCTTCTTATAATTAATCATATATCAGTGACTAGATAGGCTAGCAATTATAAAAATAAGAATATTTTTAGAAGCCTACCATGGGTTAGAAGAATATCCTGATGCTTGAAAAACTCTATGATTGAAGAGTTATAGGGTGAATTTAGAGTTTTGTAGCATTATGAGTTCAGTACAACTTCACCCATCTTCATGCGTCACTAGCATCACCTCTTCGACTGAAGTGATGCCAGAAAGAATTTTTCTTAATCCATCCTGTCTTAAAGTTTGAAAGCCATATGATTTCATAGCTGCTGTTTTAAGAGCATTAGAATCGACTCTTTGAAGAATTAATGGACGAATATCATCTGTAATAAGAAGCATCTCATGAATTCCAACTCGACCAAGATACCGAATATCATTACACACTGAACAATCCTTTGTTCCTGGTCTAAATGCCTTACGATCTTTATAAAGGCCTGGATCCACTCCTAGCTCTTTTAACTCTTCATCTGAGATTGAATATTCTTCTTTACAGTTTGGACATAGTTTTCTGACAAGTCTTTGCGCCATTGCACACAGCAAGCTTGATGAAACTAAGAATGGCTCAATGCCAAGATCTATTAATCTTGTAATCGCACCTGAAGCATCATTTGTATGAAGTGTAGATAGTACAAGGTGACCGGTAAGAGAGGCTTGAGTTGCAATTTCAGCAGTTTCACCATCTCTTATCTCTCCAACCATCACTATATCAGGGTCTTGCCTTAATATTGCCCTTAGCCCTGATGCAAAGGTGAAGCCAATTTTAGGATTAACTTGCATCTGACCAATACCAGATAGTTGATACTCGATAGGATCTTCAACAGTGAGAATATTATTATTAGGTGTGTTTATTCTTGATAAACAAGAATAAAGAGTTGTAGTTTTACCAGATCCTGTTGGGCCTGTTACTAGAATTATTCCATTCGGCTTATGAATCAACCGTTCAATTGTTTCAAGGTTTTTACCCTCGATGCCAATCTGCTCTAAGTCTAAAACTGTGGCAGTCTTATCTAAAAGACGCATCACAATTCTTTCACCAAACTGAGTAGGAATTGTTGATACCCGCAAGTCTACCTCACGCCCTGCAATCTTGATTCCTATACGACCATCCTGTGGGAGACGCTTTTCTGCGATATTCATCCCAGCCATGATCTTTACCCGTGATGTTATGGCAGCCTGGAATCCTCGATCTTCTGTTGCAATATCGTGTAGCTCTCCATCTACGCGAAATCTAACTTTTACTGCATCTTCATAAGGCTCGATGTGTACGTCTGAAGCGCGCTCTGTGTTTGCTTTAAAAATTATAGCATTCACGTATCGAATAATCGGAGCATCATCGTCTTCAGCATCTGTTACATCAATTTTTAAAGCAGAGTCAGCATCATCTGAACCACCTTCTGAATCAGAAAGACTGCTTGATCTGTCGCTCATAAGAGCAGTTCTAATAGTGTTAATTGCCTTAGTGATCTCATCTGAAGAGGTTGCTACAACGCTTACAGGCCTTTCATAGCAGATTCTTAGCTGATCAATTGGAGCTAAGTTTAATGGATCAGCTGTTGCAACTAGTACTGTTCCATCCTTTTCACCAAAAGGGATCGTCTGACTCTGTCTGCCCCATGAACCAACTATTCTATCAAAATCGCCCCTTACTAAATCTCTAGGGGGAGAAGGATCAGGCAAAGTTTCTAAGTAGGGTAGTCCTATCTGCTGAGCAAGCTCTCTTACTTCCACGGCCCTTTTCCTATGTTCAGCACCTCATAAGGAGAGAGAACATGAGAAGAGGGTGGTTTTGAGTCTGATACCTCTACCACTGTAAAGGGAACTAGATCTTCTCCAACCTGATACTCTACAGTTTTGCCAGGTGCAAAAAATGCAAAAACTTCTGATTTACTTCCCTCTGGAATTTCAAGTGAAACTTCCCCCTCTTCAACTTTAAATGGCAGCTGATCTGTTTTTGAGTTTGTATCAGCTATAGAAAGAGTAATGAATCTATTGAAGGAGTTTTTAAACTTAGGTTGAACTTTTAGTTGAATGACACCTGGGGAATCTTGAGGAAATGAATTACTGGGTTTCAACTCAATTGGTTCGATATTTTCTTCTTTTTTAGGTGGTTTAATAGATGTTGGAGTTTCGCCAGTATAGTCTTCAATCTCAGTAACTGAATCTAAGTTAGGATTATGAAGAACAGAATCTCTATTTCTTACAGCATCAGACTTTCTTACAGCGACTTCCATCTTTTTAGTTTCAGTTTTGGTCTGATCGCGAGCATCGAACTGATCTCGAACGATTCTAGGAGTAATGAAAATTAGAAGATTTCGTTTTTGGAATTGCTCTGTTGAGTCTTTAAAAAGGTGCCCAAGGACAGGAATATCCTTTAAAAATGGAACTCCACTTGAACTCTGATTTACATCATCTGAAAGAAGACCTCCAATTACAATCATCTGACCATCTTTAGCGATAACTGTTGTTTCACTGGTTCTAACATTTGTAGTAGGGCCTTTATCATCAGTTTGAGTGGTTGGTACAACCGATGAAACTTCAGTAAATAGATTTAAGGTAACGAAATTTTCAGAGCTTATCTGAGGAGTTAGTCTTAGTGTTATCCCTACATCTTGACGCTCAATCTGGTTGAATGTGTTATCAAGATTCGCATTGTCTCTTGATGTGCTGGTAACAAATGGAACATTTTGGCCAACAACTATCTCTGCTTGTTCATTGTCAGTAGTTAATATCTGTGGTGCGCTTAGGACGTTAGCATTCTGGGAGCTTTGAGCGGCACGCACTAACACAGCCTGAGAAGGTATAGTTAAAGTTTCACCTATTGTTAGCGTTCCTGCGCTTGCTACAGCAGCTGTAAACCCTGAAAGGCCTCCAGGATTTTGAATTAACTGGGCTAAGTTATTAAATCCTTGTTGTGCAAATACTCCACCATCTTTTCCGCCTCCTGAGGTTAAAAAGTCCATTCCCAAATCGGTTTGGTCTGTCATCTGAACTTCAAGTAAGGTTGCTTCAACTAGAACCTGCCTTCTCTTAATATCAATCTGCTTTAATAGCTCAAGGATCTTTTCATAGTCTGCTTTTCCAGCAGAGATGATTAACGAATTTGTAGATGGATCTGCTGTAATAGAAATATTCTCACCAAGAGTAGCTGATTCTACACCACGTTCGTTTCTTGAAAGTCTTGATTCCCCAAGCCTTCTACTTTGGTTCTCTATTCTATTTAGTGCTGATGATGAGTTCGAGTTTCTAGAGTTTCGATTCCTGTTCCCGGTTAATAGAGAGGATGTTCTTGTATCTTCTGAGTCAGAGTTCATGCTTGCACGAGTATTTGAACTACTTCCTCCTCCTTCTCCGGATAATCCAGAGAGAACTTGTGCTAAGTCTTCTGCTTTTGCGTGCTGACATCTATAAACATAAAAGCGATTTCCTGATTTATCTACTTTGCTATCAAGTTGAGAAACAAGGGCTTTAATCCTTGCAGTTGTTTCCTCATCAGCTACTACAATTAGTGAGTTAGTTCTTTCATCAGCAAGAATTTTTGGAGCTCTTGTTCTAGGTGCAATTGTTTCCCCTGAAGCTAAGATCTGTGGTGGTGGCATTGCATTTTGTTGGGAAAGACTAACATTTGATGCTAGCTTTTCACTATTACTGGAATTAGCTCTGTTTCTGAGAAGTGATGAGTTCTCAGCTTTATTATCACTAAGTCCCAAAAGCTCAATAAGTTTTTCAGCAATAGCTTGTGCTTCTGCATTTTTAATAGGGATCATCGTCATGTCTTGCTCAGAGCTTGCTATGTCTATTGTGCCAACAAGCTCTTCGAGCCTTCTTATATTTTCCTCGCTGTCTATTATTATTAATGAGTTTGTTCCACCGTAGGCGTTTAGTAATCCATCGGGAGAGATGAGAGGCTGAAGAACCTGCTGCATATCTTCAGCACTTACATATTTAAGAGTTAAAAGTCTCGTCACTAGAGCGGGTGAAGGAGGGGATCCATCACTTCCTAAAACTGTAGGGATAGTGGTTTGTTTGGCATCTTTTGCAGGGATTATCTTCCAAAGGTTTTCCCCGATTGGGACGGATGTAAATCCTTTTAACATTAGAACAGACTCTAGAATTCTTAATGACTCTTCAGCGCTGACTTTGCCAGGTAGATATATAGTAACTTTCCCTTTTACTCTTTCATCAAGAATATAGTTTCTCTTTGTTTTTTTGCTGAAAACTCTGACGATGGAAGCTATCTCGGCGTTCTTTACACTAATCTCAGTTTCGGTCTCCTGGATACCTTCTTCTGAGGCATTTTCTTGAGCAAAAAGTGGAGTGCTCAAAGATGAAAGGATCGCCAAAGAGAGAATAACTACAGAATGCACAACTATACAATAACTTAAAACAAAATTACCTAATCTGATACTGGAATTCTTTATCTTCTCTATTGCGTTCCACCTGGACTGAAATAGAGCGCTCATTCCTTAGTTCCTCAAAAAGCTTCACGGCTTGGGTAATGTCAGCCAAGCTTGTTCCGTTAATACTTTTCAAAATATCACCATTTTTTAACCCTATAGTCTCAAACATACTTCCACTTTTAATAGCGAACAACCTTAGACCCACTGATTTTCCATCTTTAAAGTATGGCACTGCCCTAGCCTGGGTTAGTAGGAGCGGCAGATTAGATAGAGCTTCATCTAGCTCAGCCTTATTAACAACCATCGACTCGACAGAAGGAGCTGAGCTGCCTGCTGATGATGAAGAAGCAGAATCATCAAGAATAAGTGTAATGATCTCTCCATCATCTCTTTTGAGAGTTACCTTTTCGGATAAAACTTCCACAACAGAGGCTTCCCCAAAAACAGAGTCCCCTGAACTAAAAACATCCTGTTCAGTTTTCTTTGTATCTTCGATGATCGCGTACAAACCTCCCTGTGATAGAAAGGTGCCGATCAGAGCAAGTGATAATGGAGGCTTTGCAACTTTTGGAGCCTCTTGTTTTTCTCTTGCCGTTAGAGGGCCAAATATGTTTCTTGAGGAGATAATCTCAACTGAAGGTTTTGTTCTTGTTCCTCTCTCGGCACTGCCTTGTTCTATAGGAACAGATCCTGCTCGATCGAGAATTAATGTTTTGGTTCCAAGAACTGTCGAAATGCTGCTATATAAAGTATAGGAGAGCGCCAATAAGCAAAACAACCAAAGGCTCCTTTCAACCCACAAAGCTATCAATGAGACACGCTGAGGTGTGAGATAGCGATTAATTGCAATTGGGTCTAAGTAGAGATTCACTATAACAGTATTCTGCTACAATTTCTTAGATCGTGCCATGAGGCTAATTTATGGTTGGACGACCAGTTATGTAGCGGTTTAAACTCAAAGAATGGGGAAATCTTTAATCGTCATCGCTATTTTTTTAAGTCTCGCTCTAGCAGAGCCAAAACTTCTTAAAGATATTAATAATAATTTTGAAGCACTTAGTACGATTCATTTTGGGAAGTCCGGAAACAAGATGTTTTTCTCAAGGAGCACAGCTGAATATGGTGCTGAGCTTTGGGTAGAGGAAGGTGGAGTAGTTAGTCTTGTTAAGGATATTAATCCTGGCACAGCCGATTCAAGCCCATTTAATTTTAGAGCAGCAACTTTCAGTGGAACAGAAGGGGTTTACTTTTTAGCTGACACTGCAGCTGAGGGAATAGAGCTTTGGAAGTCAGATGGAACTGAAGGAGGCACTGTTCTTGTTAAAGATATTAATCCTGGTGTTGGTGATGCCTTTTTAGCCGGAGTCTTCCCTCTAAGTATGGAGGTTATTCCAGGAACTAATTTTATGTGGTTTGGGGCGAACAACGGGACTGGTGGAAATGAGCCGTGGATGACAGATGGCACCTCTGGTGGCACCACTTTAGTAACGGATCTATTTCCAGGCGCAACTGGATCCAACCCAAGAGATTTTTTCATTATACCATCATTTTTTACGATAATCCTTTTTACTGCTCAAACAGCTGCAACAGGTAGGGAGCCATATATTATGATTGCCGGTGGTATGCCCTCTATACTTTCAGATGTTAATGCTGGAGCTCCATCATCAAATCCATATGGATACTCATACAATGCCGATCAAAGTAAAATAGTCTTTGTCGCAAATACATCTGCTCAAGGAACTGAGCCTTGGCAAACTGATCTAGGATCAACCGGCATAGTTAAGGATATAGACGCATTACCAGCATATCACACATTTATGGCTGGTATTTCTCAAGGAACAGTTTTTGGAAGGTTAAGTCTTACTGGTGGTGGCTTTACATCCAGGGTATTTTTAACCGATGGTACAAATGGAGGCACAACCGAATTAAAGACAATAGACTGTCTCCCTGGTGGTTATCTTGCATTCATTTACAGTGAGTTCTTAAAGTTTTTTAGAGTTGTAAATGATAAAGTTGTTTTCCCGTGCTCAAATATAAGTAGCTCCACTGCATTCGCAGAGCCTTGGGTAACAGATGGAACTGTTGCAGGCACTAAAATGTTAAAAGATATCTTTCCTGGTGAGCAAGGATCTCAGATAGGAGATATGTATCCAGGAAATAATCGAATAATCATGCCAAGTAATGATGGAAACTCCGGGTTTGAACCTTGGACAACTGATGGCTCAGAAATGACTCTTCTAACCGATTTTAACCCTGGTGAAGCCAGCAGCTTTGAGTCTAATTCCGGCCTCTCCGGTATTTTGAGTAACAGCATGGGTAATGCAAGTGTATTGAGCCTTAGAAAGAAAAAAAGAATGTATGGAGTTCTCACTGATGGAATAGTAGCAACAGAGCTTTTCGACGATTCAGATACCACTAACACTGAAGACAGCAACCCAGCTTATTTTACTCCACTTGGAGATAATCTTATTTTTGTAGCCATAGATCCTAAGAAAGACGATGAGCTTTATATTACTGATGGCACTAAGCGTGGAACAAGACTACTCAAGAATATTGTAAAAGCTGGAGGTTCCTACGGATATGGTTTAGTCGAGCTCAGAAAACGAAGATCGGTTGTTTTTGCCGCTGAATCAACCGGAAACGGATATGAGCCGTGGATTACAAACGGAACAAGGAGAGGTACAAAGTTACTTAAAGACATTAGAGCCGGGTCAACTGGATCGATAAATTCGGTATTTTCAAACACTCACCGAAATAAGGTGTATTTTATAGCAAATGATGGAACAACTGGAGATGAACTGTGGGTTACAAATGGTAGAGCGAGCGGTACAAAGATAGTTAGGGATATCAGAGCAGGTGCAGATGGCTCCGATATAGCTGAATTTATCTCTTTTAGAGGAAAGGCTTACTTTAGGGCTAATGACGGAACGAACGGCCCAGAGCTTTGGGTTGTTAGTGGATCAAATGCTTCTCTTATGAGCGATATAAATCCTGGAGTAGTGGGCAGTTATCCAGCAAATTTTACTAAGGTAGGCAACAAGCTCTTCTTTACTGCAGCTGACGGGACTCATGGAGAAGAGTTGTGGGTCACAGATGGAACAACTGTAAGTATGGTTAAAGACATTATGCCAGGAGCTACGGATTCTTCACCAAGATATCTTACTGCATCTGGCGATATACTTTTCTTTAGAGCTGATGATGGCGTTAATGGAGCTGAACTTTGGAAGAGTGATGGAACAGCTGCTGGAACAGTTTTAGTGGCGGATATCTTTCCAGGTGTGGATGATAGCACAATCAGTAGCATTTTCCCATTTCCAGGTAAGCGTGTGTTGCTATCAGCAGAAAGTACTTCCAACAATAGAGAGCTTTGGATTGCTGGTGAATCTGGAGCAACACTTCTCAAGGATATTTATGTTGGAGTTGGAGGCTCGAGCCCAAGTAAGTTCATTAAGATACCTGGACGAAAGAGAGTTTACTTTACTGCAACGAGTGCTGAACATGGAACTGAACTTTGGGTAACAAATGGGAAAGCAGGTGGAACAAAGTTAGTTAAAGATATATATCCTGGTACTGAAGGAAGCACTCCTAATCGACTTACTCTATTTAAAGATATGTTAATTTTTTCTGCTGACAACGGAGTGAAAGGCAACGAGCCTTGGATAATTAGAGAGCCGTAAGCGGAGTGAGAAACGGGGGGCACCCCTGGAAGGCCTGAACCCCAAGTAGAAAAAATTAAATAACCCTCACCCTTGCACCAATAATCTTGGTGGATTTTCAAGTGGCATAACTAAAGGATTACTTGCGCCCGGTACAAAAATTTTATCTCCTTCCACTGTAGCGCAAGACTCTGAAACTTTTTTTGCTTCAAGTCCTGGAATCATGACTGAAGTGCCCTGTGGCGTTCTAAGAATCTCTGGCTTTGCTCCTCTAATTGGGCTTGGAAGGTAAACTAAGACTCGACTGTTTGAGCACACAACTCTAATAGGTCTTGTTTCAATTATTGGTTCTGCTTCACTTACTTTTGTTTCTATAACAGGCTCTTTTCTTTCAGAAGTAAGAACTATAGGTGCTGAGAGATACACAACTGCCTCCTTCTCCATCTCTACACTTGCTCTTTGGCTGGCTGCTTCAGTTAGATTTTGCCTGTTATAAAATGCAGCAATTTTTTGGTCATAGGCATAAAGCTGCTCATTGATCATTCGAATCCTTTCAGTTGCTTGAGCTGCAAAGGGTGAGGTTGGATACTTCTCTCTAACTCTAAGGAAGATCTCCTTTGCTTGTTTTATCGGAGTTGGATCTCGTCCTACCCCTGTAAACTGCTCTTCACTGGCACGTCCAGCTCTAAAAAGAGCGTAAGGTGCTTCTGGAGAGGTTGGTTTATCGGCAACGAAGTTTTCAAATGCTTGCTTTGCATCTGCAAACTCACCTGATTCATAACTAGAATCGGCTATCTTCACAGCAGCAAAATCAACCCAGGGACTATTCGGATATCCATCCTTTAATGCCTGAAAGGCTTCCTTCGCAATTGAATAAAGCCCGCGCTCATAGAGGCTTTTTCCTTCATTTAGTAGCTCTTCTTCTGGAGTATCAACCGTAAAGCCAGAAGCACTTACTTTTGCTTCAACAAGCTCACTTGGACCCTCCACATTGTCAGAAGAGCTACAAGCTAAGATAAGAAAGGACAATAAAAGATATCGCATGACAGCTTGTTTATACCCAAACACAGGGAGTTTTGCTATTTCCAAAACTTCATGTGTTTGGGGATGTGCGCCGTTTTCGCAAGAAAACGGGCCAGAAAAATCATAAACCCAAGCGATTAAGGGTTTTCGCTTAAGCCAAAACCCTTAATCGCTTGGGTTTATTCGGAAAATTGGCTTTTGAAATGAGGAGTAGGGTGATTTATGCTCTTAGACTATGAAAGTCTATAAAACTATTAAAGAAGTTAAATCCTATAGGGCAAATTTAAAGGATTTAGCCTTTGTTCCGACCATGGGTGCCCTACACACAGGACATCTTAGTCTCATTGAGCTGGCTAAGGAAAAGCCAGTTGCTGTATCAATTTTCGTAAACCCACTTCAATTTAACGATAAAAGCGATTTTGAGAAATATCCAAGAGATGTTGAACGAGATCTAAAAAAGCTTCAAGGGGTAGATTTTGTTTTTGTACCGGAACCAGAAGAGATCCTAGGTGAAAGACTCACCAAGGTTTCAGTAGCTGATATATCAACAAAACTTGAGGGAAAATTCAGGCCTGGTCATTTTGATGGTGTATCAACAATTGTAGCAACTCTTTTTAATATTATAGAACCTACTGATGTCTGGTTTGGTGAGAAAGATTTTCAGCAGGTAGTTTTAATTGAGCAGATGGTTCGAGATCTTAAGTTTAATATCAATATACATAGGGCTCCCATTGTACGTGAAGCTTCAGGCCTCGCTCTTAGCTCAAGAAATGAAAGGCTATCAGATAATGGAAAATCTGAAGCCGCCTCAATATCCAAAGGGCTTTTTAAAATGAGAGAAGCGGCTCTTAAGGGAGAGAAAAATATAGAGAAGCTAAAACAGATCTATAGAGATCTCTGCACTTTAGAGATTGAATATATTGAGGTAGTTGATGAATTGACCCTTGACCCAATCACATCAGTAGCTTCAAAAAGTCGCGCACTAACTGCTGTCTGGTGCGATGGGGTGCGTCTAATTGATAATGTATCCCTGTATGCTTAAGCCCTGCTGGTTTCTTTGGATGGTTTTTTTAGGTTTTGCACTAGTAAGGCCTATTGCAGATCCTGATATCTGGTGGCATCTAAGCATTGGTGATTGGATCTTAGCAAACAAAACGCTACCCACAGTAGATCACTGGACAACTCTTGGGGAAGGAAACCCCTTTAGAGCTTATTCCTGGTTACCTGAGATATTATTTTCCGGATTTTACTCTATTTTTGGCTCCAAAGGATTAATGACACTTCTAATAATCCTTACAATTCTTCTTGGGGGATCTCTTTGTTATGTGTTTGGATATTTTTTAAAAAATCAGAAGGTAGGGGTTCTAATTGGGACTATAGTTTTGATGGCTCTAAGTTCCCATTCATCTTTGAGGCCTCAGGCTTTTGTTTGGATTTACCTTATATGGCTTTTATATATTTTAGAGAGAGTCAGGGTAAAAGAGATCTCAAGTTTTTGGGTAATTCCTATCGCAGCACTTTGGGCTAATACTCATTTGAGCACTGCTTTAGGTATCTTAATCACCTCAATCTTCCTCCTTCCAACTCCAAGGTCTGTTTTTAGTGGAAGTGCACTATTTTTCTTGGGAACCCTTTTAACACCTTACTATGGGGGGGAGTGGCTTACATTTTTTGAAAAACTGTCTCACCCGGTCTCATTTGTTGAGATTGCGGAGTTTCAGCCAGCAACTTTTATCTCGATCCCTGTAGTTTTTGTTTTGTTACTAGTCTCAATGATTATTGTTACTATGTTTCAGGAGCGAACATCGCCAAGATTCCCTGTTGCTTTGCTTACTGTTTTTTTTACGATTTTAGGTCTTTTTATAGTTAAGTTTCTGCCTTTCTCCATAATTTTTCTTAGTTTGTTTTTAGTAACTGTAATGAGAGGAGGGGTTAAGCCTGGTGTTTTTCTTAGTGGGATTTTTACCTTAGAGAATTTTGTTTCTACCAAGGTTGTAGGAAAAGGTTTTGGAATTTTTTTAGTGGCGCTTATTATCGTCAATGGATCAGAAAGGCTAAGAGAGCCTCTATACACAGAGAGATTACCTGAAAAATCTGTTGAATTTATAAAAGAAAAAAGTCTTAAGGCCCCTGTAATCTCAACATTTTCAATGGGTGGGTATTTAGGATTTTCTGGAATTAAACCCGCATTTGATGGAAGAACAAATCTTATCCCGCAAGATTTTTGGGTTGATTACATCGTTGCCCTTCAAGGATTTCCAGGGTACGAGAGATTTTTAGAACGTACAAAGCCAGAAACTTTGCTTTGGATGATGAAATCACCACTACCACAGATCCTAAAGGCAAAAGGAGATTGGTGTGAGGCTTTTCGTGAGAAAGGGCTTTTTGTGGTATTAGTTAAAAAGCCAAATGAACTATGTGGTGGATAAGTTGTGATAGTTAAAGAGATTTTTTCTCATACTTCGCTGTTAAGTGCATTAGTAGAACGCCAGCTTGCTGCTAGGTACAGGGGGAGCATTTTAGGATTTGTGTGGTCATTTTTAAATCCGTTGGTTCTGATGATCGTCTACACCATTGTTTTTCAACATTTTACCAGAGTTGGTTCAATGGAGTTTTATTCGCTCTATCTTTTTTCAGGGCTTTTGCCTTGGATGTGGACGACCAGCGCTCTCACTGAAGGAACTAGTGCTATCACTTCAAGTGGTCATTTAGTAACTAAATCATTATTTCCAGCTCATATCCTCGTACTTGCAAGTGTAATCACCTCAGGAATTCATTTTATTTTAACCCTACCACTTTTTATTTTGTTCTCATTTTTTTGGGGAAAGAGTCTGCCGATCGCAATTTTGTACTTTCCGCTCCTTGTGCTCTTTCATGGGTTTTTTCTTTTTGGTTTGACTTTAGGGCTGTCATCTTTAAATGTAAGATTTAGAGATGTTCAGCATCTTGTAGGTAGTGTAATTACCATTCTATTTTTTCTAAGCCCAATTCTTTATCCGCTATCAATGGTACCAGAGCAGTATCTTAATCTTTTTATATTTAATCCTTTCTCTGCCTTGACCATACTTTACCATGCAGTCTTGTTTGGTGATTATTCATATGTTGATTCAGCAATCTATTCTGTTTCATTGTGGAGTCTCATAGCTGTTTTTTTTGGATTTACTCTATTCGGGCGGGGACGAGAGAGGTTCGCTGAATATCTATGAAAAATCTACTTCAAGAGCGAATTTTAGTCCTGGACGGGGCTATGGGAACTATGATCCAGGCGCTAGCACTTGGAGAGGATGATTTTCGTCCTAGTAATCTAAAAAATCATCCAAAGGCTCTATTTGGAAATAATGATCTATTATGTCTTTCAAAGCCTGAGGCTATTAAAGAGATACATAGGCAATATCTTATTGCTGGTGCCGATATAATTGAAACAAACACCTTCAATGCAAATCGATTATCACAAGCTGATTATGGGCTTGAAGGGATCGTTTATGAATTAAACAAAAAAGCTGCAATCATTGCTAAAGAGACTACCAGTGAGTTTAAGAACCGATTTGTTGCTGGCGCTGTTGGGCCTACAAATAGAACTGCCTCTCTTTCTCCTGATGTGAGTGATCCCTCAAAAAGAGCTGTAACCTTTGAAGAGTTAGTATCGGTCTATGGAGAGCAGCTTAGAGGATTAATAGATGGGGGAGTTGATCTAATTCTAATTGAGACAGTATTTGATACTCTTAACGCAAAGGCTGCTATTTTTGCATATGAAGCTCTTGGAGCACCGTTGCCTCTCATTATTTCTGGAACAATCACAGATAATTCAGGCAGAACTCTATCTGGTCAAACCCCAACTGCGTTTTCAATCTCAGTTTCTCATGCACCTAATCTTTTAGGGGTGGGGCTAAACTGTGCACTTGGAGGGGAACAGATGATTCCATTTCTTGATGAGCTCAGTTCGGCAACTCCTTTTTTTGTTAGTGCTTATCCTAATGCGGGACTTCCAAATGAATTTGGGGAATACGACGAAACTCCTGAACAATTTTTGAGAAATGCAAAAATATTTCTTGATAAAGGTCTAGTTAACCTTATTGGAGGTTGCTGTGGAACAACTCCTAAACATATTGAGCTTTTAGCGAAGGAGGTAAAAAGTAGAACTCCAAGAAAAATCCCTGAAAGACGACCAGGACTTCATCTATCAGGGCTTGAGCCACTTTACATTAATTCCCTTACTAACTTTGTTAACATCGGAGAGAGAACGAATGTTACAGGATCAAAAAAGTTTGCAAAGCTAATTAAAGAGGAGAAATTTTCTGAGGCGATCGACATAGCCAGAGAGCAGGTAAATTTAGGTGCGCAGGTTATAGATATAAATCTAGATGAAGGGCTTCTTGATTCAGAAAACCTGATGACAAAACTTGTAAACCTAATGAGCTCGGAGCCAGAGATCTCAAAAGTACCTACAATGGTTGATAGCTCTAAGTGGAGTGTAATCGAAAAAGGCCTTCAGTGCTTGCAGGGTAAAGGAATTGTTAATTCGATAAGCCTCAAAGAGGGAGAAGCAGAGTTTAAAAGATTGGCAAAACTTGTTCATAGTTATGGAGCTGCTGTTGTTGTCATGGCTTTTGATGAAAGAGGTCAGGCAGATACATTTAAGCGAAAAATTGAAGTTTGTGAGAGAGCTTATAAGATTTTAGTAGATGAAGTAGGGTTCCCGCCAGAAGATATAATTTTTGATCCAAATATTCTTACCGTCGCAACTGGCATTGATGAACATAATAGTTATGCAAAAGCGTTCTTTGAGGCGACAAAGTGGATTAAGGAGCATCTTCCATATGCAAAAGTTTCAGGAGGAGTGAGTAACGTTTCATTTTCTTTTAGAGGAAATGAGTTTGTAAGACAGGCCATACACTCTGTCTTTTTATATCATGCAATCGCCTCTGGTCTTGATATGGGCATAGTAAATGCTGGTGCTCTACCAAGCGAAATTGACCCAGTGCTCAAAGAGCATGTTGAGGATGTTCTTTTTGATAGACGACCTGATGCAACAGAGCGATTAGTAACTCTTGCTGAGAGCTATAAAGGTGTAACAACAGAAAAAGTTGAAGACCAGCTTAAGTGGAGAGAAGAATCAGTTTTTGAAAGACTCAAATTCTCATTAATTAGGGGGATCGATGCTTTTATTGAAGCAGATGCAGAAGAGGCAAGAACCCAAAGCAAGCGACCACTTGATGTAATTGAAGGCCCACTAATGGCTGGAATGAAAGTAGTTGGAGACCTTTTTCAGGAAGGGAAGATGTTTCTTCCTCAGGTTGTAAAGTCTGCAAGGGTAATGAAAAGAGCAGTTGCACATCTTACACCTTACATCGAAGAGGAGAAGAAGGCGGGCGAGAGTGTCGGGAAAGTACTCCTTGCTACTGTCAAGGGAGATGTTCACGACATCGGAAAAAACATAGTAGGTGTAGTTCTTGGATGTAACGGTTACGAGATTAAAGATTTAGGTGTAATGATACATCAAGATGTAATTCTTGATGAAGCGCTAAAGTGGGGGGCTGATATCGTTGGATTAAGTGGGCTAATAACTCCGTCTTTAGATGAGATGGTTTCAGTCGCTAAGGAGATGGAGCGGCGAAAATTAACTCTCCCACTTTTAATTGGAGGGGCTACAACATCTAAAAAACATACCGCTATCAAAATCGACCCTGAGTATAGTAGCGCCGTAGTGCATGTTACTGATGCATCAAGAGCTGTGCCGGCAGTATCTAAATTGCTAACAGGTGATAGTCTAAAAAGTGAATATGCAGCTATCAGAGACGAATTTAAAGGAAGAGCGAGCACAAGAAAGTATGTAAGTATTCAGGAAGCTCGAAAAAATAAGAGGATAGTTAGAGAAGTTGAGCCAAAAACCCCAAAATCTTTAGGACTTACTGTTTTTGATGATTATCCGATTGAATCACTAACGGAGTTTATCGATTGGACACCATTTTTTATGGCCTGGGAGTTAAAAGGTGTTTATCCAGAGATCTTATCCAATCCGAGAATCGGAAAGGAGGCAAGAAAGCTTTATGAAGATGCTAAGATTACCCTTAAGTTGTTAAGTGAGCGCAGGTCTATTAAGGCAAAAGGGGTGGTAGGGATATTTCCTGCAAGTAGAGTGGGTGATGATGATGTTGAAGTATATAGCGCTGAAAAAAGAAGCGAGACTCTTTGCACTTTAAATTTTCTGCGCCAACAAGCAGAGAAAGGAAAAGGTCAAAGTAATGTTTCTTTAGCTGATTTTGTTCAAACAACAGATTATATAGGTGCTTTTGTTGTAACTGCTGGTATTGGCGTTGAAGAACTAGCGCACAGTTATGAAAAAAATCTTGATGACTATAACTCTATTCTTTTAAAAGCACTGGCTGATAGGCTCGCCGAAGCTTTTGCCGAAGCTTTACATCAAAAAGTAAGAAGGGAGATTTGGGGATACGATTTTCGCGAGAGAAAAACTAATAAAGAACTTATAGATGAAGATTATCTTGGAATTAGACCCGCTCCAGGTTACCCAGCCTGTCCAGATCATACTGAGAAATTGAAATTATTTAACCTTCTACAACCTGAAAAGAATATAGGAGTATCTTTAACTGAATCACTTGCAATGAGACCTGCAGCATCAGTTTGTGGGTATTATTTTGCTCATCCTGAGTCTCAGTATTTTGGGCTTGGTAAGATCGCAAAAGATCAGGTTGAAGACTATGCAAAAAGAAAAGGGATGGCGGTAGAAGAAGTAGAAAGATGGCTTGCGCCAAATTTGGGATATTTGGATTGATGATCTATGCCTGGTCTGGCTTTCTTGTCCTCCGTAGCTTCAGCGGAGGAGGAAGCCTGACCTTACTGCTCACTTTTTCCTTTTAAAGAGGTTGCCTCCAAAGGAAACTCCGTCTAAATTTAAGGTGATTCTTGATTAGGGCAAGGCTCCGAGATTCGCTCGCTTTAAACGTTAGGCAGCTCTTATGAACAAAGAAGCCATAATTAAAAAGATCAAAGCGCTTGCAGAAGAACGCGGTGGACATGTCAGCTTCGATGTATTTATCGAGGAATCAGGAATTACTGCTCAATGGCTTCGTGGACAAGAGTGGTTCAGAGGTTGGAATAATTTGCTTACTGAATTAGGGTTGCGGACTCGTAATTTTGGAACTCCCCGTACACCACCCATGGTTGTTGCCACTGCGGTCGCAAAACTTATTGTCAGGGAAGGCTGCTGGCCAAAAGAAGATGACCTCAGGCGAGAGAAAAAACGAGATAGCTCTTTCCCCAGCATTGCAGTAATTAGACCTCTAAAGAAAAGTGGAGAGCTTGCAAGGCTAATCAAGTCTTTGGGTGAAAATGATAAGCGTTATGCAAACGCGGCTCAAATTGTCGCCGAACAATTTGGTATTGCCGACAAAAATATCAGTGATGCTGAAACCGTCGAAAGGGTACGAGGCTATGTCTATTTACTTCGCTCTGGACGACGGTACAAAATTGGAAAATCAAATGATCCGTCTCGACGTTATCGCGAGGTTCGCTTAGAACTTCCAGATGAGACGCATCAAGTACATACTATTCCGACAGATGATCCATCAGGAATAGAAGCGTATTGGCACTACCGGTTTTCCGATAAACGAGTTCGCAATACTGAGTTTTTCGAACTTAACGGCGCAGATGTGCGTGCTTTTAAATTGCGTAAATATCAATGATGCCGCCTAACAATCAAGCCGAGCGTACAGCGGGTGCGCGGCATTGTTGTTCGTCGGCGCTACGCGCGCCGAACAACGGCATTTACCGGAACAACCCCCCACTAGAGTAACGGTGGAATTATGGTATATTTCCTAGGGGGTCGTCCGGTAATGCCGCCGCCCCGTTAACTCGCTAAAATGAACGCTGATACAGTCACATTAATTTATAAATGCAGAGAACTAATCGGCCTTTTAATCCGGCGGGTAGCATGGTCAGCTGAACAATCAGAGTGTGCCATTAAGCTAGGAATTTCAAACGAAGATGGCTGGCACAAAATTATTTCAGCATTTGATTTGATCGATGACACGACATCGGCTATCGAACATTTTTTGAAATTTGGGCTGGATGGGCCAACTAAATACAGAGACCTTGGTGAAGCCTATCTTCGCTTATATGGGATTTTGAATGCTGTTTATCTACAGCAAGAAACTATTTCTGAGATTTGGAGTTTATCTACTCATAATAAAATTAATGATTCGATCAATAGGTTTAGCAAATTGCGCATTAGAGAAATAAGAAAAAGACTTGGAGCTCATTCTATTAATATGCGTGATCGTTCAGGATCATATGCCCCCGTTCAGTTCTCGATGAGTGGGTTAAGTTGTCAGTATATTAATAATTCCAATAATCAATTTGAAACTTTCGATTTTGAATTAGGCATAAAGGAACATTACGCTGAAGTGGTAAATCAGCTTTATGAAACAATTGAAAGCTTGATAAAAAAAGCTGATATAAATGTGCCAAGTGAAAAGGAAGAAGTTGAAAATTTATTTGCTGAAATTAAACATCTTAAAGATGGTAATATAATACTTAAAGGACCCCAGGGAGTAAAAGTGAAACTTACTGCGGCAAAGCGAGTTAACAATCAAATCGAGCCGACGGCATAGCCGCGGCTCATTTAATACGTTCGGCGTCGCGCTCGCGCCTCCTAGTTAATCGTTTGAGGCGCGCAGTCTCTTATAAATTCAATAAATGTCAATGGAATGCTTATTATGCGCTCGCGCTTAAAATTGCAGTGCAGGAGCCAGGCATGTACCCGCGACGCCGAACGGGGCGGCGGCATTGTTGTTCGTCGGCGCTACGCGCGCGCCGAACAACGGCATTTACCGGAACAACCCCCCACTAGAGTAACGGTGGGATTATGGTATATTTCCTAGGGGGTCGTCCGGTAATGCCGCCGCCCCGTTAGGTAGCCAATATGAATATGATTACAACAGTTCCAACGAATACAAATTTTGGACACACTCGTATTACACCCTTAGAAGGTATGCGGCTCGCAGCTGACGCTGCCACTAGTTTGAACCCTAATGCGTTAAATTCGGAGAGAACCTTGGAGGCTGCTTATGCTGCAGCTAAGGAAATGGGGCTGCCGCTAAACCGCGAACAATTTTTAAATAGTGCTCTTCATATAACTGATTTCCAAGATTTGTGTCGAAATGTAGCCAAAGTTTGCATGCTTCGATTCGGTGAAAGTAGCGAATGGCAGATCGTTCGTCTATGGCGTACTCCCTTAGTGCAGAACCAAAAATCTGGAGTATTGACATCAGACATTTCGGATCTCGATACGAAATTGATGGTTGACTATGCTTCACTCCGAGTTGAATGGCACCAGGGAATTGGCATTGGAACCCAAGGCTCAATTCGGTTTGGGGCGCTCGAATCAGGTCAGATGACTGTAATCGTGCTACCCGAATCTTTACAAACGCCGGGAATTGCAGGCATGGATGCTGCACTCGATAATGATCCACTCAGTATTTTAGCGCTTCAACATGCTGCCATTGAGCGCAAGAAAGGGTGGCTACCTAACAATCGAATCCAGCAGAGCGATAAATCGCCTGCTGATTCATAACGTTGTACAACTCAAATGACTTCATTGAATAAACCGGAACTGGGACTTGGATTACTAAATCTCCATGATTCTTACTGGAGCCACCCTGTTTTTAGTGATTTTGTAAGAAACCATAAAAGTTTTTAACCGATAGAATAGAAGGAATGGCTAGAGCTAGGAGAGACAGGAGGAGCCACTACTACAGGGTGACTCCAGTTACCAGTTAGCCACTTATATTAGCAACCAGAATTTAGAAAAGAGTGTGGCTCTAAATGGTGGTCACAATTGAGTAGCGATTTTAGTATGGTATATTTTATCCTCCATGCGGACAATTACAAACCATCCATTATCTTTTGATTCAGCAAAGCTTCCAGATCCGAGAGATCATGTTGAGCAGCTATTTTTATATACTGCTGATCTTATAATTAGAAATAGAAGAGCTGGTATCCCAGCCGGATTTTCAAACTTGATTAAATTTACCTCCCAGGGCAGGCATGGGCCTATCCCTGAAGATGGTCCAACCGGGATCCCATTTTTAAATCTAAGCCATGTGGGGCAGACTTGTCAGGGATGTGGAGTGACTACTTTCTTGGATTTTTCACATGCTATAACAGATCGTTTTGGAATTTATTACGATGGACTTCCAATTAGTATGACTTTCTTGAATTCAGGAATGCAGTCTTGTTGTCTCGATACACCTTCGGGTGCAATCATTTTTATTAACAAGGCCGAAGCTGCGCAGTATGCTAATGAGATTGGTTTAAATCCAGCAGAGATGGAGCTTGCTGTTGTTCATCATGAACTTGGGCACGCTGTTTCATTTGCTAGAAGAGAGACTAGCTGTGAGGAGATTGTCGAAGAGTTTAATGCTTGCATGCATGCAAAAATGACTGTTCCTGACGCGTTGCCTTATTCATGGAGAGGTGTTTCCCCTGAGGTTCAGGAAGCAGCAATGTTCTTAAGTCTACGATCAAGGCAGGCGCCAGATGAGGTTAATGAAGTTATTAAACGTGGGTTCTTAAGAAAGTTTATGGTGAGCAGTAATGGATTAATAAAATCCGATCGGGATTTTCCCGAGTTTAAGTTTTATTTACCTTGATGAGTGTTATTAATAACAGGGGGCAGGCGTCAAGGCATACTTTGGACTGTGTTTAGAATTTAAAATCAACTATAATGTCTCGTTTATGTTTGAACTAAATACAATTTGTAATTGTGGTGTCGAGACTAATCCACTTCTCAGACAATGGATTGATAGAAATATAGATCAAATACATAAAGCCATTGAAGATCTGAAAAAATCCACAGCTATTAGCGATGGAATCCTTCTAGATGGAGCACCTGAAGGATTCAAGATAGCCAAGGTATTTATATTTAAAGAGGGAGAGCATCCTGCGGAGTTTCACCCCAATAGCACTCAAGTTTCAGGCTTATTTGAAGGACAGCTAAGGTTTGATCTTGAAAGTAGAACTTCTCCCCAAAGAGTCAGTAACTCTAGAAGTCTTCAGTCATTTCATGATGACCCAGAATGCTTTGTCAGAATTGAGGCAGGTGTTGCTCATAGGCCAAGGGTATTATCTCATCCAGCAATAGGGATTGTATTTCACACAGATCCAAAAGTTGGAGAAAATTCTAAATACGCTGATAGCTTCGATCAGCTTTTTCTTGAAATTAATGAAGGCTTTGATGGGATTTAATTTTTTTTAGCAGACGGATTTCTGCTAACGGACAGCTGAGAACGGATATCAGTCTTCGGATCTCGGTTATCAGACTTCAGATAGCTGATATCAGTTTGCCCTACCCACAACACTTACATTTACTGCAACACTTCTTTCCGCCGCAGCATTTCTTTTTACAGTGCTGACAGGTGCATGAACATTTCTTTGCCATAAAAAATCTCCCTAAAGATCATTATACTCTTTGTATCTGTTTTTAAGAAGTAAAAAACGCTACTGCAACTTAGTTACAGAAGAAGGCAGCCGAAACATATTGATAGGGTGAACGGCTACAGAACAACTTCTCTAGAGAGAATAATTGTCCAGGGAAGGATTGCAGCAAAAAGATATAGAAGGATTAATCCCTTAAATGCTTTTGGTATCCAGGTTACCCGGCTTGAAAGTTTAAAAAGAAGAAAAATAGTGAGAATCGCAAGACACTTAACGAATGTGAGTGTTTCTCCTACACCAAAGGTGCCCATAAGAGATCTTAAAAATGGGTTCGCTTCCATCTCCAATCCGAACATACCAATCCCGATTGAGGTGAATACCCCATCTACAATCTGAATAGCAGCTAAGGTAAAGGCTAAAAGGGCAGCTTCCAGATTTTCATATGTTCTCTCAGCTGGCTGTACTACAGTTGTCATATCCCCTTTTCGACTCATAAAGGGGGTTCGTATCAGGAAATATTAGTTGTGTCGAGAAAACTGGTTCAATCTAGGAAAAAATAGCAGAACCTACTGGAGGTATCGCTCAGCCTGATCTTCAAGCTCACGAATAAGGTTAACTAGCTTCTCCCTAATCTCATCAGCTAAGACTGTGATAAGAGTGCCTGTTTGAGAGACTGCATTGTCAGAATGTACAGTTTCTCTTGCAATCCATAGCGCTGAAGCTTCTAAGTGCTCTAACCTACTCTCAATTTCAAGAATCTTTTCTACTGAGTTCATAACCCTTTCCCATTTGTTTAGATGCGGTGATACTAGGGGGAGATTCATGAGGCTTTTATTGCTTCTAATAGCTATTTTTGTAGGGGTTAAGTTTTTAATCCCAAGGGAGACCATGTCTGAGATTCCAAAACACCTTGTTAATTTGAAAACCGATGAGGTTAACTGGAAGGAGAAAGATCAAAGTTACTGGAGGTCTGTATTAACTGAGGAAGAATTCAAAGTTTGTAGGGATCATGGAACAGAACGTCCATTCTCGGGGGAATATTGCAATACCTATGCTAATGGAGAATACAGATGCAAATGTTGTGGTGAGCTTCTCTTTAGTAGCAGCTCGAAGTTTGATTCAGGAACAGGTTGGCCAAGTTTCACTGAAGCTGCCAAAAAAGATGTGATTAAATATGTCGAGGATACTTCCTACGGTATGACAAGAACCGAAGTTCGATGTGCTAGATGTGATGCCCACTTAGGACATGTTTTTCCTGATGGGCCAATTGGAAGAGATGGAAAGCCACAAAAACGGTACTGCATTAACTCAGTTTGCTTATTTAAGGAGTAAAGTTACCTATCAACACAAAGTTGACCATTTGGTAGCCTCATATCTCTGCAGCCCCCCCGGCTTCGACGCTCCTTATCAGAACATTTACTATTACTAGGAGAAAAACCTGAAGGACAGTTCATAGGAGCTAGAGGTGGGGCAGAAGGTCGCCCTCTAAGATGGTTTCGTCTTTCCCTTTCACGCTCTTTTTCTAGTTTTTCTCGTTCCCATTCAAGCCTTCTTCTTTCACGCTCCAAACGTTCACGTTCTTTTCTATTATAGTAGCTATCATCATAATAATAAGGGTTACTATACGATGGCTCGTTATAATAGGGATCCTGGTAGTAGGGGTTATTAAGCTCTGCGCAAGCGGTCAGGGCAATTAAAAGTAGTAGGGCTCTCATATTGCCGATTCTATGGAAAGACCCAAAGGAGAGAAAGGGGGCTACTGTTTGATTCTTACCTTAAACTACTGTAAACTATCTGGTTCTTTAAGGAAAAGAGTATGCCGAAGGTTAAAACAAATAGAACTGCTTATAAAAAGCTCAAAGTATCAAGTAAGGGAAGAGTGAAGCGCGCTCATGCTAACATGAGTCACAACACTGCAAAGAAAGCTTCTAAAAGAAAGAGACGTCTTTCAAAGATGGCCACTTTAGATAAGACAAATTTAAATACAGCAAGAAAATTGCTACCAAATCAATTATAGTTAAGAGGAAGTCATGAGAGTTAAAGGCGGAGTAGTATCAAGAAGAAGACATAAGCGTTGGTTAAAGCTTGCCGAAGGTTTCCGTGGCAGAAGAAGTAAGTGCTTTAAGTTAGCAAAACGATCAGTTCAAAAGGCACTTGAGCATGCTTATATCGGACGAAAGCAAAAGAAGAGAAACTTTAGATCGCTTTGGATTATTAGAATTAATGCTGCTGCAAGGAATGAAGGGATCTCCTACTCAAAGTTAGTTACCGGGCTTAAAAAAGCAAATATAGAGATAGACAGAAAGGTATTAGCCGATATTGCAGCAAAGGATTCAGTTGGATTTGCAGCTATCGTTCAAAAAGCCAAGTCTGCTTGAACTTGAGGGTATAAGTACCTGGAGTGAAAAAAATCTTCAGTCTGCACTAGATGATCAGCGTGTTATCGGTGCTTATTATAACGATCTTTTTGTTGGTTACTTAATCTTTTCTAAACCAGATTGGTGTATAGAGGATCTGGTTATATCGGAATCATTCAGGCGCAAGGGATTTGCTAAGGCATTAATTGCTGAGCTAGTAAAGCAAATAACTTCAGGAGAAAGTATATATCTTGAAGTTAGATCAAAAAATTTAGCTGCTTTGTCGCTTTATCAATCAGAAAATTTTAAAAGAATAGGAATTAGACAGGCCTACTATAGTGATGATGACGCAATTATAATGCGTCGTATTGTTTGACCTAAGACTTGCGAACTGGTATCATTGCGATTGCTGTAGAGGAACTACAGCAATGGATTCTATTTGTGAGAGCCAAGTGTGAAAAAAATCGCGCGCAAAACAGAAAAACTTCTGTTGGTTCTTATTTACCGCACATAACTTATTAAGTTTAAGCTATTTCTTAAGTAGTGTGCGTATTTTTTTATTGGAGGGACTACCTTTGAAGAAGCCAAGCACACCGAAAAAGCCTTTAGTAACAGCCAAGGTCGATAAGATCGTCTTTAAAGTCGGCGATAAGATCGTTTATCCAGGTCATGGAGTTGGAACTATTGAAGCAGTATGTGCAAAGCAGGTAGCAGGAACTGAACAACGTTTTCTTGAAATTAATATTCATGAATCAGAGATGAAGGTACTAGTCCCTGTGGTTCAGGCAGAAAGTGTAGGAATCAGAAGAGTTATTGATAAAAAAGCAGTTACTAAAGTTTACACTATTTTGAGAATGAGAAACGTCAAGATCGACACTCAAACATGGAACAGAAGATTTAGAGAATACAGCAATAAAATTAAGACCGGCTCTGTTTTTGAAATTGCAGAAGTGCTACGAGATCTCACCATTTTAAGTCTTGGTAAAGAACTTTCATTCGGCGAAAAGAAGATGTTCGATACCGCACAGTCATTACTTGTTTCTGAGATAGCTGTTGCAAAGGCAAGACCTACAGACAAAGTGATGACTGAGCTTCAAGCTCTTTGTCAGTAATGTTTGCGATAATTCCTGCTGGGGGAGTTGGGGAGCGGTTTGGATCGCAAAAACTGCTCTTCAAGATCGCTGATAAACCTGTTATCGAGCATACTCTAGATAAAGTTATCCCACTTTTTGAGATAGTAGTTGTTCCAACCTCTATCCCAGATCTAAAAAAAATAGCTCCTAATATACTTCTATGCAGAGGCGGTGCTTCTAGAGCAGAGAGTGTTTTAAATGGACTTAGAGCTATCTCTGAATTAGCTAAAGCAGAAGACATAGTTGTGATTCATGATGGAGCAAGATGTTGTGTTGAGCCTGAGCTTTTTTTTCGGGTAATAGAAGCTGCTAAAGTGAGTGGAGCTGCAACTGTTGCTATTGCACCAACGGATACACTTAAACAAAAGTCTACGATGCAGCTCATAGATCGTGATCAGGTTTGGTGTATTCAAACACCTCAGGCGTTCCAATATGGGAGATTAGTTGAGGCATTCAGAAACTATAAAGGCGATTTAGCTTCGATCCCTGATGAAACATCTCTCTTTGATAGCGGTGTCTCCGTTGTTGAGGGCAGTAAGCGGAATATTAAATTAACTGTAAAATCCGATATTGAAATAGTAGCGGCGTTGCTGAAGAAGTGACTTTGGGGGTCAGGCCGGGAGGATCTGTCGTCTGCGCAAGCAGACGAAGAAAGAAAACGGGGGTCAGGCCGGGAGGATCTGTCGTCTGCGCAAGCAGACGAAGAAAGAAAACGGGGGTCAGGCCGGGAGGCCTGACCAGACAGATGCTAGCACTTGCCTGGTCAGGCCTCCCGGCCTGACCCCCAAGTAAAAAAATCCTCTTACAAACTAATCTCCAACCCATCATAAGCAAAGCTAATCCCTTTAGGCAGAAGCTTTGAGTCTCTTTCGTGTAGTATTGAGTGGGTCATATGAGTTAGATAGGTTTTTTCAGCTCCGATCTTCTGACTCACTTCAATTGCTTGCTCTACAGAGAAGTGAGTTTTATGTGAGCCATCTTTTGCCCATCTTAGAGCATCAAGAATAAGTATTTTTACTCCTTTAATTTTATCAATTGTTTCTTCTGGAATAAAATTGCAATCAGTACAATATGCGAAGTCTCCGAATCTAAATCCAGAAACATCCATTGATCCATGCTTAAGCTTTAGTGATTGAAATTCAACTCCCAAGATCTCAAAACTATCACCAAGATTAAAGAGATTATTTTCTACTTTTGTTAACAATCCACCCTCATAACTAGAGGAGGGCTCGAAGATGTAGGAATAAAACCTTGAAAGTTCTTTTTCAGTCTCTTTTGTAAGGTAGATTGGAATTGCCTTTTTAGAGATGAAATTGAATGGTCTTAGGTCTTCAAAGCCTAAAATATGATCAGCGTGATAGTGGGTAAAAACGACTGAATCGATTCTTTTTATTCCAAACTGTCTAACCTGGTGTCTTAGATCTGGCGCGGTATCAATTAGAATAGTTTCTCCAGAATCTAGAAAGATTGCCGCCGATGTTCTGTTTCTAATATCTTTCGGGTCATCTGAATTGCAGGTCTCACAAGGGCAGCCTGGGAGAGGTACACCGGTGGAGGTACCAGAGCCAAGCACAGTTAACTTCATCATTTTAGTTTATCCTTTTAATAAGACTGCGCAAATAGCGGTTGAAAATCAGATCTTCAGGTGTTATTTGCATACCATGGACGAAGAGACAGGGATTAGGATTATAGATAGAAGGCGCTTTGATAGTCAGGGTAAGGAAAGGGGTGACGAGGAGCAGCAAATAGTCAACCATGAACCAGAGAAAGCTACTGAAAAAAATGAGGTAAATATGGATGATGCGGACGGAATATCGTTTAGTTCATTAATTATGTCTCTTGCTACCCAGACCCTTATGCAGCTTGGAGAGATGGACTCACAAAGTGGCTTAGCGGTGCCTGTTGATCTGGATGGTGCAAAGCAGACTATTGAGATCTTAGGAATGCTTCAGAAGAAGACAAAGGGTAACCTTTCAAAAGAAGAAGATCAGCTCTTAGAAGAGGTGCTTCATAATCTAAAGCTTGGTTTCGTTAAAGTTGCTCAAAGAAAGCCTTAACTGAGGCTGTAATATAGAGAGTGTCTGTTAAAGCACAGAGTACGCAGAGTGGTTGCTCTGTGAAACTTCGATAACTTTGTGTTGAATCCACAAGTATCCACTCTGAGAAACTCTGCGTACTCTGTGTTGAAAATTAAAAAATCTAGCTTTCTTTGACGCTAGTCTTTTTTGTCCGATTTTAGAACACGCTAATTCTTAGTAAGCTTCTTCTCTAACCGTCTTTTAACTCGGTCGCTGATACCTTTATATGCCTCTTTAAGCTTAGGTGCGGCAGTAGGGGGAGCCTTTTCGAATTCTTCAGAAACCATCATTAGATATTTTGTCTGTAGTTCTGGCTCAAGCTTATCGAGCTCATCGGAGAATTCTTTTAGTTTTGAAAGCTGTCTTGTTGGATCCATTCCAGATCCAGCCACTGAGGCTACGTTATTAACTTGGGCAACTATCTCTTTTACAAGAAGTTGAATCCCAAGCTCAGCTCGAACACGTTCACGTTGCTTTTTTACAGCTTCAGCAAGTTGGGTTATCTCTTTTAAGTTGTCAGCGGAGAATGGTTCACTTAATACACCGTCTGCTCCATTGAGAAAACTTTCTGCAAGGTTACCAGAATTTTTAGATGATGTTATTAATACGAAGGCTGCATCTTGAGAGCGCTCTACTTTTTTAAGATCGTCAATAAATTTAGATCGTTCATGCCCGTCAAACTTGTCAGAGATGAACACAACATCAACATGTTCTAACTCAATCATTCGAGATTGAGCGTCGGCAAATGAAAAACTTTGAATACTTTTTCCAAAAAGTGGAAAAGCCATCATTGCTTGCTTTAAGCGATTTCTGCTTGTTGCTTCATTATCAATAACAAGACTTTGTAGATTAACTGATGACATACTAGATCCTTAGTCGACAATATCATGATGGAGCTTTAATACGAATCAGGAGAGATAAAGCCTTAAACCGCGTTCTACCTAGGACAACAAACTCTTCTCTATTCTTTCCAAAGCTAGGTCTGTTTTTAACCGTTCCTGAGCAGTTGTATCCCGATCTCTAAGGGTGACTGTATCATTTTCTTTAGTTTCATAATCAACTGTTACGCAAAACGGCGTTCCAATTTCGTCATGTTTTGAATATCTTTTTCCTATACTTTGCTGCTCATCGTATTTAACGCTGATTCCCTTACCTAAAAGCTTATCAACAAGGGATCTAGCAATTTCTGGAAGACCGTCTTTTTTTACAAGTGGAAGAATTGCGCATTTAATAGGAGCTAGTCTTGGGTGAAGTTTTAAGAAAACTCTTTTTTTATCCTCACCTTCAGCAGTTGTACCTTCGCTTTCTGTATATGCATCACAAAGAAATGCCAAAACTGCTCTTGTAAGACCGGCAGCAGGCTCAATAACGTATGGGACGTAGCGTAGCCCAGCTTTTCCTGTTTCTGGATCAATCTTTTGCTGATCAAAGTATTGTAGCTTTACTCCAGAGCTTTCAGCATGCTTTGTTAGATCGTAGCTTGTCCGAGAAGCAACTCCTTCAAGCTCATCAAATCCCCATGGGTACTCAAACTCAATATCAACACAGGCATCTGCATAGTGAGCGAGCTCTGACTTTTCGTATTCTCTTGCCTTAAAAGAATTTGGATTGTTAGAAAATTTCCTCCACCAGTTTAGTCTTTCTGTAACCCAGTATTTATGCCACTCAATCTGTGTCCCTGGCTCACAGAAAAATTCCATCTCCATCTGCTCAAACTCAACTGTTCTGAATATAAACTTCTCGGTGGTTACTTCGTTTCTGAATGATTTTCCAATCTGAGCGATTCCAAAGGGAACCTTCATCGACATACTACCTTGAACGTTCAGAAACTGAACAAACATCCCTTGAGCCGTTTCTGGCCTAAGATATACAGCAGATTTTCTAGTAACTTCTTCTAAAATACCTCTTAATTCTTTTTTGGAGAGATTTTTCCCTTCAATAGCAGCGACCGCTTCGTCTAATGGATCAACTGGGCCTACACTTGTTTTAAACATCAAATTAAACTGTCTTTCATCAGAAAGATCATTTGATCCACAAACAGGACAAACATAACCACAAGCTCCAACCTCAGTAGTAATATTCTCACCAGTTAGTTTTTTATAGCTTATCTTTTCTCCAGGTGATTTTTTTGGAGCCTTATCAGCTCTGAACCTCTCTTTACAGTTTCTGCAATCAACCAGAGGGTCGCTAAAACCTGAAAGGTGACCACTAGCCTTCCAGACATCAGAATGCATCATAATGGAGCTATCGATCCCAACAATATCCTCTCTAGTGTGCACCATGGAGCGCCACCATTCGTTTGCAATGTTTCTTTTTAGTTCAGTACCAAGGGGGCCGTAATCGTAAGCACTTTTTAATCCACCATAAATTTCACTACTCTGGAATATAAATCCACGTCTTTTACATAGAGAAACAATTGTGCTTAGGAGATCCATAAACAAAACAGATCTTACCTATCCATTAACTACAAGTCTATCCTGATGAACTTTTTGTCCGAATAAGGTTCTCTCTCTTAGCCTTCCTGATTCATCGGCAGGAACAAATACTGAGAAATCGTTCTCAGAGTGGGTCATTAAAACAGGGATATTTAGCTCTTCGATTAGATGACATAGACTACGTGCAGCGTCTCGATTAGGGGTTTTAGCGAGGAGAACAAATTTTCCCATGAGAAGAAGGGTAAGGGCATGCTAACTTTAGCACAAGCTATAAAAATCTACCCAGGTGATTATACTGAGTTACAGCTATTAACTGGTGGCCATATTCATAAAACCTACAGGGTTAAGAGATCTGATGGTAAAAGCTTAATCTTTCAACAATTCAATTCATCAGTCTTTAAAAGAAAAGACCTTGTAGAAAAGAACTATCTAAGATCGCTTAAAGTCCTTGAGCAGAACCAGATCTTCACTCTACCTTTTTTTATGAACAGAAAGGGTGGAATTTTTTTTGAGGATAATTGGAGAATTTGCGAGTACCTTGAAAATTCCACAACCTCAGAGATATGCATCTCAGAAAAAGTGGCCTTTGAAGCGGGGCGTATCTCAGGTTCTTTCTTGAAGACACTCGCTAAAGAATCAGAGTATCCATTTATAATTGAGAACTTTCATTCTCCTAGCTTCCGGTACAAGGCGCTTCCAAAATCTACCGAAGAGACTAAAAAACTATTTTCAGAGATTGATACACTTAAAAGTATAGCCCTTAGCTTAGAAAGAAAACCTTCCTCAATCACTCACAATGACCTTAAGCTCACCAACATCCTTTTTATAGGAGAAGAGGCCAAAGCAATAATTGATCTGGATCTAATCCAGCCTGGGTCAGTTGAGATAGATTTTGGTGATTTGTTGAGGAGTGTAGGAACTACGGGAGCCGAAGATCAGTTTTCAGAGGCTCAAGCTTCACTTGTAGCTGCTTGTATATCAGGATTTATTAGCTCTGGAGTTGATTTTGACCCTAAATTCTTGGCTCTTTCCCCATTTGTCGTTTCATGGACACTTGGGGTAAGATTCCTTGCGGACTATTTATCCGGGGATATATATTTTACAACTCATTATCCTAAGCAGAACTTAAAACGTGCTGAAGCGCAGATAGCACGTGCAAAGATGTGGCTTGAAAAGAGTGAGAGTTTATTAAGGGAGATTAAAAATGCGTAATCTGATTATTGTGCTAGTCTTTATTTTAGGATGTCAAAATCAAAAAACAGAGAGTAACCCCGAACCTAAGGCTTCAAAAATGGAAGAAGAAAAACCAATCACGACTGTAGCATCTGTAAATGGAGAAAATATCACCTCCGTTGAGGTTGATAATTTTCTAAAAAGAGATCCTTCAATCAAGCAGGCAGTAGCGCAAGCTTCAAATCCAGCTGAAAGAGAAAAGCAGATTCGCGAACAGGTAGTTACTTTTCTTATTGATAGAAAGCTAATGCTTCAAGCTGCAAAAAAAACCTCTCCAATTTCAGACTCTGAAGCAGATGAAGGTGTTAAGTCATACTTAGCTATGTACGGAGGAGAGGAGAATCTTAAAAAAGTTCTTTCAAATGCTGGAGTTCCTTTTGAGGAATTTAAAGCTGGGATCAGAGAAGATATGGCAGTAAAAAAATTCTTAAAGATAGAAGTTTCTGATAAAATTAAAGTGTCTCAAAAAGAGCTAGAAGAGGAGTTTGCAGCTCATAAAGCTCAGTATGGTGAGCCAGAGCAAGTTAGAGCCAGACATATTCTTGTTTCCGTAAAGCCTGGAACGACTGAGGGAGCTGCTAAGGAAAAGATTAAAGAAGTACAAACCTCGATTAGCTCAGGGAAGGAATCTTTTGAGGATGCGGCAAAAAGGATCTCTGATTGCCCATCTAAGGAGCAGGGTGGTGACTTAGGGTTCTTTGTTAAAGAGCAGATGGTGCCAGAGTTTAGTGAGGTAGCATTTTCAACTCCAATTGGTAAGGTAAGTGAACCTGTTCAGACACAGTTTGGATTTCATCTAATCAAAGTTGAGGAGAAGAAGTCGGCTCAGGCTCCAGAGCTTGAAAAAGTAAAAGACAAGGTGGAAGCAAGAGTTAAGCAGGGCAAAGAAGAGACCCTTGTTCAGCAGCTTCTTGAGAAGCTTCGAGCTGAGGCTCAGATTGTTAAATCGTAATGACTGGTCTGGTTTAATTTTTAGATTTTTTTGTCAATTCAAAAGTTAACAATAGCTGGTCCCTTGACCATGGGTGTGACCTTAATTTAGCTCACGCTCAAGGCCAAGGTCACGGTTAAGGAATATGTAGAGCGGTCAGTTGCTAGCATTTGTTTGCTTGCTATCAGCCTTGAGCAGTAACCCCGTTATAGTGTAAAGTGCTACAGTTGTGTTTAATCAGAAATTTAAGTCCGTTAGGCTCGAATCCTACGCAAGATCCGTTGGCCCAGAAGAGGTAACCTCATCACAGATTGAGGATAAACTCGCACCTCTTTTAACACGACTTGGAGTTCCAATCGGAACTCTTGAAAGATTAAGTGGGATAGTTTCTAGACGCTTTTGGCCAAGAACTGTACTTCCATCCCAGATTGCTCTTGAGGCAGCAGAAGTAGCGTTGGCGCAAACTAAAGTTCCACGTGAAAAAATTGGTGTGATTATCAACTGCTCCGTAAGCAGAGACTATTTTGAGCCAGCAACATCTACAGTTGTTCATAAGGCTTTGGGATTTTCTCCTAGAACAGTTGCATTTGATATAACAAATGCTTGCTTAGGTTTCTCTAATTCGCTCTCTATACTGGGAACCATGATCGATGCAGGACAAATCGAAGCTGGATTAATAGTTTCTGGTGAGACAGTCACTAATATTTTCGAAAACACAATGGAGAGTCTTCTTAGAAGGCCGGATATTGATAGGGATTCCTTATTGAAACTCCTCCCGGTTCTTACCCTTGGGTGCGGTGGTGTTGCAGCAGTTGTTTGTCATGAAAAATATGCCCCTGAGGCACCTAGACCAGTTGCTATGATCTCAAGAACTGAATCGCAATATAGCGATCTTTGTGAAGGCAATGGAGATTTTAGTGTTGCTGATTACAAAGATTTAGACTTTACAAAGATGTCAGTTGAGGAATTGAGTGCTCACCCCTTAATGTTTACTGAAGCTAGTAAACTCATAACTTCAGCTTCAAAGGTGGGCGGTGCTGCTTGGAGAGACATGCAGCAATTAATCGATTGGAATAGAGACTCCGTGGATCATGTTTTCTGTCATCAGGTAGGTAGACAGGTCAATGAAGCCTTCTATAAAGAGATAGGCTTGGATATGTCTAAAGAGTTTAATATCTACAAAGACTACGGAAATATGGTCACGAGCGCTCTTCCTTCCGCTTTGTTTGTTGGTGCAGAGGCGAAACCAATAAATAAAGGTGATAAAGTTATTACAATGGGATTTGGAAGCGGACTAAACACAGTTTTTACGGCTTGGGTTTGGTGAGTGAGCTAGGCTCTTTATATCCATTCAGGTCAAATTTTACCCTCATCGATGGCAATAAGATGCATTACATCGATGAAGGCGCAGGATCTGTTGTGATACTTCTCCATGGTAATCCCACCTGGAGCTTTTATTACAGGAATCTTATCTCAGATCTAGCATCAAGTTTTAGAGTAATAGCCCCGGATCATATAGGGTTAGGCCTCTCTGATCATCCTTCGGATCGTACATTCAGAGCCTCCGACAGGGTTAAACATATTGAAGAGCTAATTGGTATTTTGGGGATAAAAAAATTTAGTCTTGTTATGCACGATTGGGGGGGTGCAATTGGTACTGGAGTAGCACTAAATGATCCTTCAAGAGTTGAGAAACTTATCTATTTTAACACAACCATTTCTGAAACTGAGAGCTTACCTAGGATCATAAAACAAGCAGCTAGGCCATTCATCGGTAGATTCATTACAAAATTCTCAACCAAGTTTATCGATCTAACTACAAGACTGGGAGTAGTGCGCCCTTTAAGTTCAGAGGTAATTAAAGGATACAGATTCCCATATAAAACCTCGAAAGAAAGAAAAGCAATTTGGGATTTTGTTTCAGATATTCCTTTCGATTCAGATCATCCAACTTATAAAACAATGCTAGAAACTGCTGAGAATATTCATAAGTTAAAAGATAAATCAGTACTTGTGATTTGGGGATTAAGAGATCCATGTTTCCATAGGGGAATGTTGAATCATGTTAGAAGTCACTTCCCAAATGCAGCGGTTGTCGAGATTCCTCATGCATCCCATTTAGTACTAGAGGATGCACCAGATGATGTAATTCCAAGAGTAAGAGCATTTTTACAGGATGAGCCTGTTGTACCTCTAAAGGTTGTGAGTGATGTAGAAGGAGCTGGCTTGAACCCTCTATATGAGGCTCTTGGCAGATTTGTTAATGAGATACCTGATGATCACGTATCTGTTGAAGTAAGCCCATCGTGGGATCGAGTTTCCTACTCTCCTTTAACATTCAGAGATTTTTTCGCTCGTGTTCAGCAATATAGACGTGGACTTACACATGAAGGTGTAGTGCCAGGAAGTAAAGTTCTGATGTTGGTGCCTCCTGGTGAAGAGTTCCTAACGTTCACATATGCAATTATGGGAAACGGAGCAACTCCGGTATTTGTTGATCCTGGAGTCGGAAAAGAGAATCTTTTTAAATGCATCGCTGATCTGTCTCCAGACTTTGTGGTCGGGTCTCCGCAGGCATTTTTACTTAAGTTTTTAAAACCAAGACTTTTTAAAAGTGTTCAGAGATTTTTTTGGGCTTCCAGGTTTCCTGGTCTGGGAGTTACTACAGGCGTTCTAAGATCCTATTCCACAGCTCAATTTGATGGAGCAAGAACTGATGCTCCAGTAATGATAGCTTTTACCTCCGGAGCGACTGGAACTCCTAAAGGAGTAATATTCACTCATGAGATGCTAAAAGCGCAGTTACCTCTTTTTAAAGATGTTTTTTCACTGAATTCTAGGGAAAAGGATCTTCCACTTTTAGCAGTTTTTTCAATATTTAATGTGGCTCTTGGAAGAACAAGTGTTTTTGTCCCGATGAATCATACAAAACCTATCTCTTTAGATCCTCATTTGATAACAAAAGTCATAAAAGACCTCAGCATTGATTCCTCATTTGGCTCGCCAACTTTATGGAATAAGATAGGTGAGTATCTTTTAAGATACAGCGAGACACTACCATCTATAAAAAGAGTACTAATGGCCGGAGCACCGGTTTCAGAGAAAGTGTTAAGTCTTGTTCAGTCCTGTATTCCTAATGGAAAGGCGCTCACACCTTATGGGGCAACTGAGGCCTTACCTGTTACAACGTGTGATCAGATAAAATTTGAAAGAGCAAACTCAGGTGAGCTAGGAACTTATGTAGGTTTTGCTGTACCAGGAGTGAAGATAAAGATTGTTGACAGAAAGACAAAAGCTCCACTTGATCCATACGAGATCGGGGATGTTCTTGTGTCAGGCCCCACAGTGAGCCCCAGATATCTTAACAGACCTGATGCAAATAGAGCCTCAAAAATACAAGATGGTGATATCTTTTGGCATACAATGGGCGATTGTGGTTATCTTGATAAAGATGGGGCTCTATATTTTTGTGGCAGAAGTTCTCATGTTGTAGAAACCAAAGAGCGAGTATATTTTTCTGTGCCAGTAGAGAAGATCTTCAACCAGCATCCGAAAGTGAGAAGATCGGCACTTATATTCTCAAAATCAATACAATCAGTAGCGGTTGCAATTGAGCCTTTCCCTGGTGAGGAAGAGGGGAATTTTAGAGAGGAGCTAAAAAATCTTGCAAAGTCGGATAGTTTGACTGAAAAAATATCAGCATTCTTCTTCTTTAAAGAATTTCCCGTTGATGGACGGCATAATGCAAAGATCTTCAGAGATAAGCTTGGAGATATGGCATGAGATTTCTTGTTACTGGTTCAACCGGATTCTTGGGACGTGCTCTGACTGAAAGGTTACTCAAGGATGGCAATGAGGTAATAGGTGTTTCAAGAAGAGCTGACCCACTTCCTACTAAGCACATAGCTATTAGTCTTGAAAAACTCAACTCGCTAACAGAGTTTCTTCCTATTGATGGCATCTTTCATACCGCAGCAAAAGTTGGAATGTGGGGAGATAGAGAAGAATTCTATAAAACAAATGTAGAGGGTACTAAAAATCTATTAGATTTAGCTGCAAAAAGTGGAGTAGATAGGTTTGTGTACACAAGCTCTCCAAGTGTGATTGCAAGCGGAAATGACCTTGAGCTGGTTGATGAAAGAATTCCTTATCCTGAAAAATATCTTGCACATTATCCTGAAACAAAATCGATTGCAGAAAGAATGGTTCTAAGAGAGACAAGGCTAAAAACAATAGCGTTAAGGCCACATCTTATATTTGGTCCAGGTGACACGAATTTAATTCCTACAATTTTAGAGAAAGGAAGCAAACTTAAGCGTATTGGAAGAAAGGAGAATCTGGCAGATTTTTCCTACATAGATGACTGTGTCAGTGCACACGTCTTGGCAATGGAAGCTCTAATTAAAAACCCTAACTCGCGAAATAGGGTATACTTTATCTCTCAAGGTGAGCCGTATCCTCTTTGGAGATTTATTGAACAGATCCTTCAATCAAAAGGCTTATCATTAAGTAAACGAGTGGTTCATCCAAAGCTTGCATATTTTTTAGCCTCTGTATCTGAGTTTTTATCAGGAATCACTAAAAAAGAGCCAAAGTTGACCAGATTTTTAGTGGAGGAGATGAGTACTCACCACTATTTTGATATATCTGCTGCAAGAAAGGAGCTTGGATTTGAACCTTCACTTAGTATAGATGAAGGTTTAAAGAAAGCATTATGAGATATTTATTGCTTTTTTGTGCTCTCTTTGTACCACTAAAGCTATCTATAGCTTATATATTTTTGGTTCCTCTGTTAATGCTCTTTCTTTTTCAAGAATTTAAAGAGAAGAGTTATAGAAATTACGCCCCGGGAATTCCTGAGGCGTTTTTATTGTTCTCTTGTGTTATCGGGGTAACTACACTTTTTAGTTTAACCCTGAAAGAAAGCTTACGTGAAATCACATCGCTGTTTTTTTATGGAATGCTAGTCTTTCTACTTCGTGACTATGTGGTCAAAAATGGATCGAAGGAGATTATAAAGGCTCTAGCGATCGGATTTGGTATTGCTTCTTTCAACACGATATTAAACTCCTTATTCCCTTTTTGGGTTCCAAGAATTTTTTTAGGGCAGATAAGTGAAGCTGGTCAGCTAGCATTATTTATCCCATTAATTGTTGGTTTAGGGGTTCATACTGCGCCGACTCTTCTCGGGTTTGTCCCATCCTTAATATTGAACCTGAAACGTGGCCCATGGCTTGGGGTAATATTCTCAGTTTTTCTCTTAGCAGTTGTTAGAAAAAAATTTGCTCTTTTAGCTGTTCTAATTTCACTAACTATTGGTGTAGGAATTTTATCCCCACAGGTACAAAATAGACTCTACTCACTTGAGCATGATTTCCTGGATCCTGGTGGTAGGAAAGAGATGTGGGAAGTTGCCTGGAATCTTATTCAGCGTAATCCGCTTGGGGTTGGTTTTGATAATGGAAGAATTATTAGGGAGTATTCAGAAAGAATCCCCAAAGAACTTTCTCACTTCCATAATAATGCTATTAATATCTTAGTTGAAAATGGTTTTTTGGGGCTCTTAGCATTTTGTTGGTTTATATTTTTTGCAATCAAAACATTCCTTAAGCACAGAGAAACGCTTCCCTATGCTTTAGCTATAATCTCAAGCCAGGTAGCAGGACTAGTGGAGTATAATTTTGGTGATAGTAAAGTTTATCTTATGACTCTGTTCGTTCTGGGACTTGGAGCAGGCGAGATTGCAAGGCTCGAAAAAGCTAATCAAAGCAATTAGTCACAATTAAGATTCTAAGTAAGTTATTTTAAACCAAAAGACCACAGAGAATTAGCCTTTCCCCTTTGTGTTCTTAGTGATCTTCGTGGTTAATTAAAGAACGTTGAAGTTACAGAAATACTTATCGAGGACCTCGAAATGAGTCATTCAGCTTCTAAGATTATATTATTGAACCATAGAGAACGCCAAGACCACAGAGAATGAACCTTTCTCTTGTATATTCAAAAAATGCCCAATACAATCATTTGATAAAATACTTGGTAAATACGACAGACATCAATGCTCAACTCCCTTGTGACTAAATCCAATTAAAAGTACTCTCTTAAACCATGAGTTTCTTTGCATTATTTCCAGGTCAGGGGTCACAAAGTGTTGGGATGAAAGGTGGTGAGTTAGTCGAAAGAGCTGACTCCGTTTTAGGGTTTTCGCTAAGTAAACTTATGAGCGAGGGTCCTGAAGCGGAGCTTACAAATACAGCGATAGCTCAGCCTGCCATTCTTACAGCTAGTGTGGCTGCCTATAGAGAGTGGATCCAAAAAGGTGGCGAAGCCCCAAGTGTTGCAGCAGGACACAGTCTTGGTGAGTACTCAGCCCTTGTGGCTGCTGGAGCTATAACATTTGAAGCAGCAGTTGAGGTTGTCCATCTAAGGGGGAAATTTATGCAAGAAGCCGTTCCTGTTGGTGAAGGTGGGATGATCGCTGTTTTAGGAAGATCAGAGAGTGAGGTTGAAGAGCTTTTAAAAAATGATGCTGAAATTGCTAATGTAAATGCTCCTGGGCAAATTGTTATTGCTGGCTCAACCGTTGGACTTGCCAGATTTACTGAGCGCGCTAAAGAGCAAAAAGTAAAGATTATACCACTGGCTGTTAGTGCTCCATTTCATTCAAGTCTGATGAAGCCTGCACAAGAAAAGTTAGCCAAAGTTCTTGCTGAGCTTGAGATAGACGAACCAGAGTTTCCAGTTATTTCTAACGTGACAGCTCGAGCAACTAGCTCTCCTGAAGAGATAAGAGCACTTTTAATTCAGCAGGTTTGTGGTCGAGTTAGATGGGTAGAATCAGTAGAGGAAGCATTAAAAGAGTACAATGTGGAAAAGGCAATTGAGTTTGGAAATGGCTCAGTATTATCTGGTCTTTTGAAAAAGATTAATCCTGAATTTCCTAGAGAGAATTATTCGTTATGAAAAAACTGTTATTAGTTTTAACCCTAATTTTCATTGGAACAGTTGGTTATTACTGGACACCAATAAGTGTTTTTTTTGATCGAACGCCTCCTGAGGTAGCTTTAACAGGAGTTCCAAAGGGTTTAGGCCAGGACGAAGTTGTAATTGGAGTTCAAGCCAAAGAAATTCATAACACGGTTGACTCCATTCTCTTGCGAGTAGAACAAGGGGGAAGGAGAACCGATATCGGAACTATTAAGTCGTCTAAAGGAGAATTTAGAATTAATGCAAAGGATCTACTTTTAAGAGAGGGTGAAGTTACAATTACGGCTGTAGCTTTTGATAATGCTTTCTTTAGTAACAAGGGTGAGCTGTCTATTACTCTGCCAGTGGATTTTCGAAAATCAAGGGTAGAGATTATTACTCCAATGCAGAACGTAAACCAGGGAGGGATAGAGCTTGTTTTTTTTCTTGTAACTGGTAGCCCATCTAGTGAAGTTGGGGTAAGGGTTGGGGAAGAGGAGTATAAAGGATTTCAAGCTGGCTCTATTGATAAGAGACTTTCTGCCTTTAGTAATCTTTATTTTTCATTCTTTGCAATTCCTGCATTTTGGTCTGGAGAAAATCCATATGTATTTGCCAGGAATTCTGTAGGGGCTGAAACTAGAATTAACTTTCCTTACAGAGTAATAAGAAGAAAATTTCCAAAGGCTCCTATAAATCTCTCTGAAGCTTTCTTGACCAGTGCTACTGAGAAGCTATCTAAAGCTCCAGGCTCAAAAATTGAGCAGTTTAAGTGGATTAATGAAACCTATAGAGCTCAATTGAAGGAGAAATTACATGAGATCTTATCTGTCTCAGAGCCGAACAGGAGCTTTGAAACAACACTTCAAAGGCCAATGGCAGGCTCAAACAGATCAAGCTTCTTTGAGCAGCGAGAGTATCTCTTCAATAAAGAAATTGTTAGTGAGTCCGTTCATGAAGGGATCGATCTTGCTGGTACTGCGATGATGCCAGTTGTTGCTGCTGCATCAGGAAAGGTTGTTTTCGCTGATGATTTTGGAATTTACGGAAACACAGTAATTATTGATCATGGAATAGGCATTTTTACCCTATATGGGCATCTTTCTTCTATCTTGGTTAAAAAAGATGACAGAGTAGCAAGTGGCTCCAGAATTGGCCTTTCAGGTGATACAGGACTTGCGGGAGGGGATCATCTTCATTTTGAAGTTCGGCTCTTTAATACTTCTGTTAATCCGATTGAATGGTGGGATGCAAGATGGATGGAAGATCACATAACAGCAAAAATTAACTTTGTTGAAGAGCAGATGAGAGCAAGAGCTGCACTTGAAGCTGCAATTGAGGCGCAATGAGAATCCTATTTTGCGTTATATTAACAGCAAGTTTGTGTTTTGCTGAAGGTTCAAGGGAAGCAGTAAGTAAGATCTTAAGTAGAGCTACGACTAAAACACTAGAAAATGGTCTTTCTGTTTTAGTGCTACCAAAAGGTACAGCCCCAGTATTTGCTGCTGTTCTGACTGTTCGTGTTGGTGGAGTAGATGAGGTAAGACCAAAAACCGGGATCTCTCATATGCTTGAGCATATGGCGTTTAAGGGTACTAAGACATTAGGTACTAAGGATTACGAGAGGGAGAAGATTCTTTTAGATGAACTCGAAGTTATCGCCTCTAGATCAAAAGCAGCAACTAGTTTTTCAAAAAAAGACAAAGAGAGATGGGAGGCTATACATCAGGAGCTTCAAGCTATCTGGGTTCCAGATGCTTTTACCACTGTGTTTGAGGAGAGAGGAGAAGCTGGTTTAAATGCCTCAACTGACAAGGAGTTTACTACTTACTATATAAAACTTCCCAAGAGATATTTTGAATTTTGGGCTGAGCTTGAGGCTGACAGGATTTTAAATCCAGTAATGCGCCAGTTCTATCAGGAAAGAGAAGTTGTTAGAGAAGAGAGAAGAACAAGAACAGATGATTCTCCCAATGGAACACTTTATGAGAAGTTTCTTTTAGAAGCTTTTAAGATTCACCCATATAGACTTCCGGTAATAGGATTTGACGAAGACATTTTATCTCTCACGGCAACTGATATGGAGGAGTTTCATGAGCGATTTTATGTGCCAAAGAATATGGCACTGGCTTTAATCGGCGATGTCACCAAGGACGATCTTAATATAATTGAGAGATATTTTGGAGCGCTACCTGGTGGGGAAGTTAAGGCAGAAATAATCCCGAAAGAGCCTCTACAAATTGAGGAGAGAAGCGTTGTGCTTAATGATATTGGATCTCCTGTTATATATATTGGATACAAGAAGGTTGCTTATCCTCATCCTGATGATGTGAGCCTATCTTTAGCAGGTGAGATCCTAGCAGGAAGCACATTAAGTCCTCTTTACCAGGAACTTGTTGAGAAATCTGGAATCGTGAGCTCTATATCCTACTCTGAAGCTCCTGGAATAATTTTTCCGAATTTAATGACCTTCGCTCTTACACCAAAAAAAGGATACTCGAATCAATTTGTGCTAGATGAGTTTGATAGAGTTTTAAAAGATGTTCTTCAAAGAGGCTTTGATGAAGAGGCTCTTACGATCGCCAAAAGATCAACAGCACGAGAGATTGTGAATTTAATGAGTGATACTACCGGTCTTGGGAGGATATTAACCCAAAGTAAGCTTGGCTTTGGAGGCTGGGATGATCTTTTAATCTGGCTTGATAGAGTTCTAAAAACTGAAAAGAATGATGTTACAGATGCGGCAAGAAGATATCTTGTAAAATCTGGAAGAACAGTAGGAGAGATTAGATGAGATATTTTTTGATAATCTTTCTCTTTGCCTGTTCCAAATCTTTTGTACCTGAATCTCCTAAAGTTATTCAATCCGGAGAAGTTAAAGTTCTTTATATTCAAGATGAGGAGAATCCATTAGTTCAAGCTACTCTTTACATTCCTGGTGGCTCCCTTTGGGAGCAAAAGCCTGGAGTGACAGAGCTTATGGGAGCACTTCTAGCAACCGGTGGAGTTAAAGGTCTATCTCCTCAGGAGTTCGAAAGAAGGCAGAAAGAGTTAGCTGCTGATATTAGCAGTGCCTTTGGGGAAGAGTATGGAACGATAAGCTTCTCATGCCTTGCTGATGATTTTAAAGAAGTTTATCCATTGTTTATCTCAGTCGTAACGAATCCAACCTTTGATCCTGATCGTTTTGAACTTCTAAAAAGACAATCTTTAGATGCAATAAGAAGGAGAAAAGACAAGCCAGACTCCATAGCAAAGATTACTTTTAACTCAGTTCTATACAAAGACTCTATTTACGGTAGATCTTTATCCTCAAAGGATCTCGAAAATATAGTGATTGATGATCTTTGGAATAGCTACACGGGTCTAATATCTAAAGATGATGCCCTGATGGTGGTCACTGGAAACTTAGACACAGATGAACTTAGAGAATTTCTTGATCAACTTGAAAGTCAGTGGACAAATGTAAAACCAAAACATCTACCTATACCCCCTGTAAGTGAACCTAAGGATGGTATCTATTTTGTTCAGGTAGATTCAAAACAGGCATCTGTATTTGTTGGCGAATTTAGTTTGCCAAGGGGGCATGAGGATAGATTTAAGGTAGAAGTACTAAACAGTATTTTAGGTTTTGGAGGTTTTGGTAGCAGACTGATGCAAAGTATTAGAGCTAAAGCAGGGCTTGCTTACTCTGTTTATGGAGGCACAATTCCAGGGCTTACAGTTGGAACAAATATTATTGGGTTTCAGACTAAGAATGAATCTGTCGGGGAAGCTCTCAAGCTCGCTTTTATGGAGGTCAATCGCTTAAAGAGCGAACCTGTTGACCAAGTTGAATTAAAAAGGAACCAGGATAGCTTGATTAATTCATTTGTATTCAAGTTTGAAACACCTGAAACAACCCTTGCACGAAAAGCAGCTCAAAATATGCTAAGAGTCCCAGAATCCTTCGACTCTATGTACGCAAAACTTGTCCCTCAAGTTACTAGCGAAGATGTTCTAGAGATGGCTAATAAGTGGTGGAGCCCTGAAAGCTCAGTGATAGTGGTTGTTGGAAACGATTCTGCGCTCTCTTCAATAAGAAGTACCTTCCCAGATTTACCTATATTCGAAGGGCGGTTTGATGAGGTATTCTACCTAAAATGAAAGGGGTACTTTTTCTTTTAGTTCTTGTAATTGGCTGTTCACCAAAACCTGGGCCAGATAAGCAGTTTGTTGGAACACTTCAGGGTGGAACAACTGGCGCTATTAGTGGAGCAGTTACAGGATTTCAGGTTGGTGCTGGCACTGGGCCTGGAGCAGCGATCGGCCTTGGAGTTGGTGCGATAGCAGGTGGTTTTAGAGGAATGATGCAGGATCGACTTGAAGAAGAGCTTTTACTTCTTCAGTCAGATATTAAGGAAGCTCGGGCTTCAGCTTACGCTCAAAGGATTCTTGAAGAGCAGTTAAGAAGAAGAGCAGCCCTTCATCCAGGCAGAGATATTTTTCCAAGTGATCTCTTTTTTAGATCAGATGATGTAGAGCTTAGCCCTGAAGGTAGAGCGGTATTAGGTGAGATCTATAGACTTAATAAAAATAGAGTTCCCTGGTCACGGTTTGGTATTGTCTCGTACGTTCAAAGTAATGACCCAAAGGCCAGCTATCCGAACTATCTTAATAGAAGAAGATCCCGCGCTATAGGAGATTATCTTGTAGCCCTAGGCTTAGAGCCACGCAGAATCTCAGCTCAGGGCATCATCCTCGATATTCCATTAATAGAAGGGCATAGAAGATACGCTCAAAGTATAGAATTCATCCCTAGAGATCTTCCAGGAGCTCCTGGGTCGCTGAAAAAGCAATCAAGTGAAGAAGAGGAAGAAGGCATAGATTTATCAGTAGAGAGTAACCGTTCAGGCTATTGAAATTTTATTATATTTTCAGAGCCTCAGTGGATATCAAATAAATATCAAGGCTATTCTCGTGGTCAAAGCCTGATCAGCTTTGTCTGTTTTTTTGAACAGTTACATGTTTTCACCCCCGATTTGCTCCGCAAATCGACCCCTGAGGGGTTTGTAGAGACCTTAGGTGGTTAGCGAGCTTTTGATGTGGTACGATCAAAACGGTAACAAAAAGTATAGGATAGTTTTATGGCAGGAAAGAAAAACGCAAAAAAAGAAGAGTTCACATCGATTTCAAGTCAAGCAGAGCTTAAGAATTTTTTAATTTCGTTGCAGGATAAGCTAAACGGTGATGCTGCTCCTATATATGCAGTGAGTGCGATGAATCATATTTTGAATCTTCCAAATATCTATGATTTTCTAGACACTGAGACTAGAGAGATGATGCGAGCTATCTGGCTTAAACTTCAAGCTTCCGGTGCAAATGTAAGGCAACCACCGATCCTATTTGGGGAAGCTGAGAAGGTTTAGGAAGAGGGTTGAGCTGTTTTGTCGGTCTTTCTGTTTTTAGTTATTCGTGCTCCGACTGCCGATAGCTGATTGCAGAGTACCAAAAGCCGAAAATAGAATATTCATGAGGGTCAAGCCGGGAGGATATGTCGTCTGCGTCAGCAGACGAAGAAAGAAAACGGGGGTCAGACCCCAGAAGTACCCCAGCACCGATTTGACTTAAAACACTGTTTTTGAAATAAGATTATAGTGGTTTCAGCAGTATTAAACGACCCATTCTATAAAGCTCTTAGAGGTGAAAAACTACCTGGAGCAGTGACTACAACAAAAAAAGTAAGCAAGTTTTTTGATGGAATAATTCCTGGTGTTGATGAGCTAAAAAACTTTGTAAATGAGCTCTATCCGATACTATATCGAGGTTCTCCCGATCATCCTTTCTACTCAGTTCCAAAACCAAATTATCTTCCTTTAGAGCTTTCAAAGAGCCGAACAACAACCGAACCAGTAGTAATCGTCGATATTGGTGGAACTAATATCAGAATTACCTGGATCCATGGAAAATCGATCAAAAAACTAAATCAGAAGATTGAAGATTTTTGCTCTGATATTGAAGCTACTCCAGAATCTGCGATGAAAAAAATCTGCAAGTTAGTATCAGAAATTGATCCAGAAAAAAAAGCCACAAGATTTGCTGTAATTTACTCCTTCCCTCAGGAGAACTATTTAACAGAAAATGGCGTTGGAGCATCAATAGTAGGAAGTGATGTAATTCAAAAACGAGTTCCATTTTTAGGTAAAGGAACCGATGGTATTAGATTAGACGAAATCCTAAATCCTGAACTTGCAAGTATTGGTTTTAAAGTAGAGCTACTTCTAATATCAAATGATACGAATTTTACCCGGTATGCAGTTTCCGATGCAGATACTGCTGTTATTATATCTTCTGGAGCAAATGCGCTTCTTCCTTGGTTTGAAGGGGCACCAAGAAATGGAGAGATGGGTGCATTTATTGAGATACCTGCTCGATATCAATCTAAATATACACTTGAGCTAGGAAGGCAGAGAAAAGCTTCAGGTGGGGGTTTCTGTTCATTTGAATCAGTTATAGCTGGAAACTTGCTGCCTTTTGAGCTTGCTGATCACCTAAGGGTTCTAATTCCTACAGTCTCAAGATTCCAATCTAATGCTTTCATTGATTGGGTAACTGGGTACGCTCAGGCTTCAAGCACTGAACTTATCTTTGCGCTAGCCGATGAAAAATGGGACGAAGTAAGAAGGTTAGATAATGGTCTCTTCGATATTTTATCCCCATCTATTGGTGGAGAAAATGGATTAGCAGTTCAGATCTCTCTTCTTTGTGAGGCCTTAAGAACCAGAAGTGCTGGCTTTGGTGCTGCTATGATTACCCTTGCATCACAAAAGCTTCTACGCGAAACGGAAGGGGTGGAAGTAGTAGTTGCTCTTGATAGTAGTCTTTCTCGTGCTTCTGGAAGCTATTATTGGCAACTTATGGATTATACATCTAAGTTAGGAAGTAGCAGGATAAGAGTTGAGCTTTGCTCTGAGGAGACCTACTCTCCAAGCACAAAAGGAGCACACCAATTACTCGCTCATTACCCTAGACTATAGGGGATTTTCTGCTATAATATCGCGAACCTTTAATTGACATGCCTGTGAGCGGTCAAAGGAGAGAAAATGACAGATTCAAAAACGATTCCTTCGTTGTGGAAGCTTGTGGTCGACCCTGAGACCATTAGCAGATGTATTTCAAGAATAAGTTACGAGATATTAGAGAGAGATAGAGATCATAACCTCGCAATCGTTGGTATTAAAACAGCAGGAGAACATCTTGCAAGAAGAATCCATGATCGAATAGAGCAGCTTGAAAACAGAAAAGTCCCATTCGGTGTAATCGATATAACACTATATAGAGATGATCTTTTAATCTCAGGAACAAAACCACTTTTAAAAGGTACTGATCTTCCATTTGAAGTATCTGGTTCAAGGATTGTTCTAGTAGATGATGTTCTATTCACAGGAAGAACGATTAGAGCAGCCCTGGATGCAATTATCGATTTTGGAAGACCTTCAAGAGTTGAGCTAGCAGCACTAGTTGATAGAGGACATAAAGAGCTTCCAATAAAAGCTGATTATGTTGGTAAAAATCTTCCTACCCAACGTAAAGATAGTATTAAAGTGAGACTAAAAGAGATGGGTTTTGATGATGACGGGGTGTACCTTGTCTAATCTTTTAGGGATCAGATACACCTCTAAAGAGAAATTTTTGGAGATCCTCCACAACTCAACTCAGTTTGTAGAGGTAAATCAAAGAGCAATTAAGAAAGTTCCTTCACTCAGAGGACGAAGTATAATCAATCTTTTCCTCGAGCCATCCACAAGAACAAGAGTCAGTTTTGAATTAGCTGGTAAAAGACTTTCTGCAGATACAATTAATATCTCTGGAAGTGAATCATCGACCAAAAAAGGTGAAACTCTCCTTGATACTGTAAAGACAATTGCTGCCATGGCTCCTGATGCTGTTGTAATTAGATCTTCTGCTAGTGGAGCCCCAGAATTTTTAGCAGAAAGGACAGATAATATATCAATCATAAATGCAGGGGACGGGCTGAATGAACACCCAACTCAGGCTCTACTTGATTGTCTGTCTATTAAAGAGCGACTAGGGAAGCTTGAAGGCTTAAAAGTCGCAATAGTTGGGGATGTATACCATTCACGCGTTGCAAGAAGTAACGTGATGGCTCATAGGTTACTTGGTAACGAAGTTAGACTGGTTGGACCAGAAACGCTTGTGCCTTCGAAGCTAATCTCAGCTGATCTGTTAAGACCTATTACAACTGACAATCCAGGTAGATTGACAGTGCACAGTTGCCTCGAAGAAGGGCTGTCAGGAGTTGATGTTGTTATGGTTTTGAGAATGCAGCTTGAAAGGCAGAGTAATTTTTTTGTTCCATCACTAGAAGAGTATTCGAAAGAGTATGGTATATCCGAGAAGGTGATATCAAAGTATTGTCCCGATGCGGTAGTGCTTCACCCAGGACCAATTAATAGAGGTGTTGAGATATCAAGTGAGCTTGCATATGGGTCAAGGTCGTTAATCGCAAGACAGGTTGAACTTGGAGTAGCAGTTAGGATGGCAGTTTTATTCACATTACTTGCGGGGGGACATGAAGGGTAGAATTTCAAATGGTTATTTCCCGTCACTTGGAAAGAAGGCTGATGTCCTTTTTAATGAAGGCCGAATAGTCGACATTATTGATCCAGGAAAAGATGAAGGATCTTGGAAAACAACACTTGATGCCAGTGGTAAATGGGTAATCCCTGGATGCATCGACATGCATGTTCACCTAAGAGAGCCAGGCTTTGAGTGGAAAGAAACAATTCTTTCAGGTGTTACAGCAGCAATAGCTGGTGGTTTTACAACAGTTTGCTCAATGCCAAACACAAATCCTGTTAATGACTCAGCAGAAGTTACTCAGTACATTTTAGATCAGGCACGAAAAGCAGATCTTGCAAGAGTATTCCCAATTGGTTCGATCTCTATTGGATTAAAAGGAAAAGAGCTATCTCCTTTAATGGAACTAAAAAAAGCAGGATGCTGTGCATTCTCAGATGATGGAGAACCTGTTTGGGACTCTAAACTTATGCGTAAAGCACTTGAGTACGCTAAAGACTCCCTTTTTTGTCTTCATGAGGAAGATGTAAGACTTAGTGATAAGGCCCCGATGAATGAATCTCCAAGATCGTTCTCAATGGGACTTGTTGGTCAACCGACAATCGCTGAAGAGGTGATGATTGCAAGAGATATTGAGATAGCAAGGTACACTGGTGGGAGAATTCATATTTGCCATGTATCTACTGCCCGTGGAGCACTCTTAGTAGAAAGAGCAAAGCAAGATGGAATCAATGTTACAGCCGAAGTAACCCCACACCATCTATTACTAACTGAAGAGATGGTTGAAGGATACAATACGAACGCTAAGATGGCGCCACCTTTAAGATCTAAAGAAGATACCTTTGCTCTTCAAAAAGCTTTGTCCTCAGGAGTTATTGATGTTGTCGCAAGTGATCACGCTCCACATGAAAGAGATAGAAAAGATTGCGAATTTAATGAGGCGGCTTTTGGAATACTAGGACTTCAAACAACTATTCCACTAATGCTCGAGCTTCTAAGCACTGGAGTTTTAACTGAGAAAAGATTTGTCGAAGTACTTTCAACTAGAGCGTCTGAGATATTACGCAGACCAGAGGTTGGAAGTTTCAATAAAGGTGCTTACGCGGATATAACTGTCTTAGATCCAAATAGTGAGTGGAAGTTTACTGAAGATAAGATTAAGTCTTTAAGTTTTAATTCTCCTTTTATTGGGAGAACATTAAAAGGAAAAGTCACAGATGTATTTGTTGGAGGAGAGAAAAAGTGAAAAAAGGGGCTCTGGCACTTGCCGATGGCACAACGTTTGAGGGGACTCTTTTTGGGGACACTGATAATACCGGCATAGGAGAGGTAGTTTTTAATACATCTATGTATGGATATCAGGAGATTACAACAGATCCAAGTTATGCAGGACAGCTTCTGACATTCACATACCCTCACATTGGAAATGTTGGAGCAAATGACCTTGATGAAGAATCAAGAGAGTTCTTTGCTGAAGGAGTGATCATTCGAAACTATCCGAAACTTCACTCGAATTTCAGGGCGCAATATTCACTTGATCAGTATCTTAAAAAACATAAAAAAATCGGCATATCAGGGATCGATACAAGAGCCTTAGTAATTCATCTAAGAGATAAAGGCTCGCAAGCAGGTGCTATTGGCTCTGGCTCAGATCTTGTAGAAAGAGCCAGAAGCTTTGGCTCAATGGAGGGTAAAAATTACGTTAAAGAGGTTTCTTGTAAGAAAAGCTATCAGTGGACGGAAGGTGTGTGGGATCCTTCTTCAAATAGCTATACAAAACCTGTGTTCAAGGATTCCCCTCATGTTGTGGTTTTAGATTGTGGAGTTAAGTATAACATCCTAAGACTTCTTGTTTCGTATGGGTTTAAAGTTACAGTAGTTCCAGCATACTCAACACGAGATGAGATTAAGTCTCTCTCACCAAATGCCCTGTTTCTTTCAAATGGCCCTGGAGACCCGGCAACTTTAAAAGAGATTATTCAGACTGTTGATTCTCTTTATGGGAAGATTCCAATTTTCGGGATCTGTTTAGGGCATCAGATACTTGGTCAGGTTCTAGGAGGGAAGACTTCAAAATTGAAGTTTGGGCATCGTGGGGGAAATCATCCTGTAAAAGATCTTACAACTGGAAAGGTTGAGATAACTGTTCAAAATCATGGATTTACAGTAATTCCTGAGACTCTAAAAAAAGAGGCCAGAGTTTCTCATATTAATCTTAACGACAATACACTTGAAGGGATCGAGACAGATACTGCGTTTTGTGTGCAATATCATCCAGAAGCATCACCAGGACCAAAAGACTCAGAGTATTTATTTAAAAGATTTAGGGAGCTATGCCAAAAAGAACTGACATAAAAAAGATACTTATTATTGGGTCTGGGCCAATCGTAATCGGTCAGGCCTGCGAGTTTGATTACTCAGGAACACAAGCCACGAAGGCTCTTAGAGAGGAGGGGTACGAGGTCGTCTTAGTAAACTCGAATCCTGCAACGATAATGACTGATCCAGAGTTTGCCGATCAAACCTATGTAGAGCCACTCACTGTTGAGTTTCTAGAACGTGTGATCGCTAAAGAGAGACCAGATTGCATTCTCCCAACTCTTGGTGGACAAACAGCTTTAAATCTTGCAATAGCGCTGGATGAAGCAGGTATACTTGAAAAGTACGATACAGAGCTGATCGGAGCCTCAATAGAAGCAATTAAAACCGCAGAAGATCGGGAGCTTTTTAGAAAAGCGATGGATGAGATCGGTTTAGAATCTGCAAGAAGTTATCTGTGCAGATCGTTAGCCGAAGGAAAGAGGGCATGCGAAAAAATTGGGCTACCTATAATTTTGCGTCCAAGCAGAACTTTGGGTGGAACTGGTGGGGGAATAATTACCAAAGAAGAAGAGATCGTTCCAAAGCTTCAGCATGCTCTAACAGCAAGTCCTAATCATGAGGTTTTAGTTGAAGAGTCACTTTTAGGTTGGAAAGAGTTCGAGCTTGAAGTGATGCGTGATAAAAAAGATAACGTAGTAATAATCTGCGGCATAGAAAATCTTGACCCTATGGGGGTTCATACTGGAGATTCAATAACAGTAGCTCCAATACAAACACTAACCGACAAAGAGTATCAGCTCTTAAGAGATGCAGCGATTAAGGTAATTAGAAGAATCGGAGTTGATACTGGGGGATCAAACGTACAATTCGCGCTGAATCCTGAAAATGGAAAAATCGTTGTAATTGAGATGAACCCGCGGGTTTCAAGAAGCTCCGCATTAGCTTCAAAAGCAACTGGCTTTCCTATAGCAAAGATCGCTGCAAAGCTCGCTATTGGTTATACCCTTGATGAAATTCCAAATGATATTACGAAAAAAACCCCAAGCTGTTTTGAGCCCTCCATAGATTATGTGGTGGTGAAAATTCCAAGGTTCAATTTTGAAAAGTTTCCATCTGCTTCATCTACTTTAGGTACTCAGATGAAATCGGTTGGAGAATCGATGGCCTTCGGAAGGACATTCTGTGAAGCCCTTCAAAAAGCGATGGCTAGCCTTGAAACAGGTAGCGCAGGTTTTGATCTTAAAAGTGATAATACAAGATCCGAGTTGAGCAGACCTAGTCCTGAGAGATTGTGGCATGTTGGGGAGGCTTTCAGAAAAGGATTGTCTATAGAGGAGGTTTTTAGCTTTTCCAAGATTGATCCGTGGTTTTTAGCTGAGATTAAATCGATCATCGATACTGAAGAAGATCTAAAAACAAAGAAGCTTCAAAGTATTGATGCTCTTAAAATGCGTGGACTAAAAGATTTAGGCTTCACTGATAAAAGGCTAGCGGCTTTACTAAATACCTCCGAGAAAGAGTTTCGTGATTACAGAAAATCACTTGGTGTAGTTCCATCTTATAAAGCAGTAGATACCTGTGCTGCAGAGTTTGAAAGCAAAACCCCTTATCTGTATTCCTGTTATGATGCTGGGAGTGAACAAGTTCCATCAATAAAGGAGAAAGTAATAATTTTGGGTTCAGGACCTAATCGAATTGGTCAAGGAATCGAGTTTGATTATTGCTGTGTTCATGCTGTATTTGCAGCAAAAGAGTTAGGGTTTGAGGCAATCATGGTGAATTGCAACCCAGAAACAGTTTCAACTGATTACGACATAAGTGATAGATTATACTTTGAACCACTTACGGTTGAGTCAGTGCTATCAATTGTTGAACGAGAGAAACCAAAAGGAGTGATAGTTCAGTTTGGTGGGCAAACACCTTTAAAGATCTCAAGAGCTCTGGCTAATGAAGGAGTACCAATTTTAGGAACTTCGGTTGATTCAATCGATGCTGCAGAAGACAGAAAACAGTTCAATGAAGCCATAAAACGTTTAGGGCTTAGACAACCTGATGGTGGACTTGCAACATCAGAAGATGAAGCTTTAGAGGTCGCCAAAAACCTGAACTTCCCTCTAATGATTCGTCCTTCGTTTGTTCTTGGAGGTAGAGCGATGAGAGTGCTTTATTCCAAGGATGAACTAAGAGAGTACTTTAAAGAAGGGATATCGGTTTCTGACTCAAGGCCTGTTCTACTCGATAAGTTTCTAGAAAATGCAATTGAGGTTGATGTTGATGCCGTACGAGATAATAACTCTTGTGTTATTGCAGGGGTAATGGAGCACATCGAACGAGCAGGAATTCACTCAGGGGATAGTAGCTGCGTGCTTCCGCCTGTATCTCTTTCTGAGAGCGTTGTTGAGGAGTTAAAAGAATCTGCAATTAAATTAGCAGATGCTTTAGGAGTGGTGGGACTCTTAAATGTCCAATTTGCAGTAACACCTAAAAATGAAGTTTTTGTTATTGAGGCAAATCCAAGGGCATCAAGAACTGTTCCTTTCGTTTCAAAAGCTACAGGAAAGCCTTGGGCTAAGATTGCTGCTAAAGCCATGCTAGGTGAGAAGATAAAGGATAAACTTGAACCTTTAAATTATTACAGCGTAAAGGCTTGTGTATTTCCTTTTAATAAATTCGCAGGGGTCGATATCATTCTTGGCCCAGAGATGCGATCAACCGGCGAGGTGATGGGAATAGATTCTGATTTTGCTGGTGCCTTTGAAAGAGCTCAAGTTTCTGCTGGTGTAAAGCTTCCAAAATTCGGAAAAGTTTTTCTAAGTGTGGTCGATAGAGATAAGGAAGAACTTTTGGGATTAGCTAAAAAGCTACTTTCCTTAGGATTTAGTCTGTGTGCCACAAGTGGAACCGCCAAGTTTCTTGAAGAACGCGGGGTGGTTGTTGAAACCGTAAAAAAAGTTCGCGAAGGCTCTCGCCACGTTGTTGATATGATCCTTGATGGTGATATTCAGTTAGTAATTAATACCCCTGAAGGGCAAAGCCCTCACCTAGACTCAAGATCAATAAGGCTTGTTGCCAGTGATAATAAAGTACCAACTTTCACTACTATGGCAGCAGCTCAAGCCCTTGTTCAGGCTCTTTCAGTTCAGGATAGAGAGAAGAGTGTTTCTTCGTTGCAGCGATATCATAGGGAATAGGGAGATTCTCTGTGGTCTTTGTGTTCTCTGTGGTTCAATTATATATGCTTGAAATCTGAAAGAGTCATTTCAAGGTCATCGAAGAGTGCTTCCGTAACTTCAGCATTTCTTTATTAACCACAAAGACCACTAAGAACACAAAGGGAGAGGTGATGACCTTCTCACTCATAAAAAATTACCCCATAAATCACAGGAGAAAGTCTATCTAGTAGAGCTTTTTTCTGCTACCTGTTAATATCTCGTAAATGAAAAGACCGATAACGCCAAGGGGATATGAGCTTCTTAGAGAAGAGCTTTTAAAGCTTAGAGCAATGAGGCCTGAGCTGTCTATGGCTATTGAGATTGCTCGTGGTCATGGGGATCTCTCAGAGAACGGAGATTATGATGCAGCTAAAGAAAAATCAGGAATGGTGGAGGCTAAAATAAGAGATCTAGAAGCAAAATTATCTTGGGCTGAAATTATAGATCCAAAAAATTTAAAAGATCCTGAAAAAGTAGTTTTTGGAGTATGTGTAAAACTGCAAGAAACTGAATCAGGAGAAGAGAGAGTTTACCAAGTAGTAGGTGCTGATGAGTCAAACATAGAAAAAGGTTGGCTATCTATTGAAAGCCCCCTTGGAAAAGTTTTAATCGGTAAGGAGCCTGGTGATATAATTAAAGCAGGTGGCGCTCAGAAAGAGTACGAGATTCTAGAGATATTTATCGATGATCTCTGAAGAAACCATTCAGAGAGTAAAAGAAAGAGCACGGGTAAGTGAGCTCGTTCAGGATATTGTTCCTCTTAGACGTTCAGGTGGAAGGCTAACTGCTCTTTGTCCATTTCATAAAGAGAAAACTCCATCATTTCATATAAGAGACGATGATAAATCTTATTACTGCTTTGGATGTGGAGCTACTGGATCTGCTTTTACATTTGTAATGGAGCAAAGGGGACTCTCATTTCCGGAGGCAGTTGAAGAATTAGCTGCTAGGTATCATATAGAGGTTAAATACACCTCAAGAGTTAGCAAGGTAACTAAAAGTGTTGGTACCAAAAATTCTTTATACGAAATCAATAAACTTGCACTCGCTTTTTTCATGAGCAATGAAAAACCTCAAATTGTCCAGCAGTATATTATTGATAGGGGCATTTCTGATGATATGCAGAAAGTATTCTCTATAGGCTTTAGCGGAACTGATCCAAAGGGGTTAATCAAATTTTTAAAAACTCGTGGAATTAAAGAAGAGGAGATTCTAAAAGCTGGATTAGCTCGTAAATACGATAGAGGTGAGCTTTACGATCTATTCAGAAATCGCCTAATGTTCCCGATCTTTATTGATCCGAAAAGAGTTGTAGCATTTGGCGGGAGAACAATTCCAAGTTTAATACCTGAAGAAAAAAGAGAGTTTGTTCCAAAGTATGTGAACTCACCTGAAACTGAAGTTTATGAAAAAAGAAGGGTTCTTTATGGACTCCCTCAGGCAGCAGCCGCTATACGAGATAAAAGACATGTTTATGTCGTTGAAGGTTACCTTGATGTAGTGGGACTAGCTCAGGTTGGAATAAGTGAAGTTGTAGCAACTTGCGGAACGGCTCTTACCATAGACCAGATCACCAGAATGATGAGACTCACTAAGAGAATAACTGTGTTATTTGATGGTGATAATGCAGGTCGCACGGCTGCAGGAAGATCTTTCGAGCATTTTTTAAATGCCCCAGTTGACGTAACTGCAGTTTTTCTGCCTGAAGGGGAGGATCCAGACTCTATTGCTAAGAAATATGGAGATCAAACAAGAAAATTTCTTGAAGAGCTGAAACCTAAGGGGTTGTTTGAGTGTTATGTGGACTCAATACTATTTAGAGAGCGAGTTAGCTCAGTTTCAGATCTTGGTGCGAATTCGTTATCTTTAATAGCAAGGGAGGCTGCTGCTTTAGTATCAAAAATTAAAGATCCGATAGTTAAATCGAAAACATTTGAGCAATTAAAGGAACGATTCAAGATTGATACTGATCTTTTAAAATCTAAAGAGGAGAAAACTGAAGAAACTAAAGAAAAAGTCCCATTTGATTCTTTAAAACCAGTAACAAGAGAGATTCTTTACGCTGTAATGGGAGCAAAGATCCCTGAGAGAGCCCTTAATAACCCCGAAGTTATGCAGGCTATAGAATCAGTAGCTCGAAACTTTATAATGGAGTTTTCGGAGCTTTTAAAACTAGAAGAGCCCATAGCAAAAGAGGCTGTATTTTCACTTTTAAAAGAGCTGGGTCAAACTTGGGTTAAGGCCTGGAAACATGCCCATGAGATGGCGCAACTAGGTGATCTAAACGAGTCCTATGAGCTTAGCTCAAAAGCACTTATTAAAAACAACCTAAAAGACCACCTAGGGTTCCTTGAGTCGGAGATAAAAAGAGCCAGTTCTGAAGAGGAGAGGGTCATTTTAGCCCAGGAGCTAGTAACTCTAAGAAGGGAACTTGGTGGGCTCTAATGACGGTTTGTCAAGGATCCTAAACTGCCGTATAGTAATGGGTTTCAGCTAATTCCGGAGAATATGTTAAAAGGTAAACCCAAGAAAAAACTAGTAAAAAAGCAGTCGAAGCCGGTTAAAAAGAAGGCTTCTATAACTTCTGTCAAGAAAAAAGTACTTAAGAAGAAAAAAGTTGAGGCAAAAACTGTAATTAAAAAATCAGAAGCTCCAGCTCAGGTACTCTCTGAAGAGAAAAAAACAACCCCAAGACCTGGAGGTAGATTTGGAAGACTTTCGTCTTTTGATGATGCTTCTGATAGCAGTGCTGATGATTACGATTCAGCCGATGAAGTTGATGGTGTTGATAAGATCTTAGGTATCGGTAAGGAAAAAGGTTACTTAACCTTAGAAGACCTTAATGAAGGGCTTGAGGGAGAGTTTAGTGATGATCGCGTAGACGACGTAATGTCGATGTTTGCTGAACCCGAAGTTGAAGAGGTCGAACCAGCCAAAGTTACAGTTCCATCTCTAAACGGAAAAGCTGAAGTTGAGGTTGAAGAAGAGCCTGAGCCGGTTCCTACCGCTGCAACATTCGGCCGAAGCACTGATCCAGTAAGAATGTACCTTCGAGAGATGGGTAACGTGAGCCTTCTAACAAGAGAGGGTGAAGTTGAAATTGCTAAAAAAATTGAAGCAGGGCTGTTTCAAGTTAGAGATGAGATTTTAAGACAACCTTGCTCACTAAACTATGTAGTAAATCTTTTTGAGGCAGTCAGAAATGATGAGGTGAGAGTAAGAGATCTATTCGCTGAAGATGATGCTGAGCCTACAGAAGAAGAGGAAGAGGAAGAAGAAGAGCAGCCAGCTGAAGATGAAGAGGCAGCTCCAGTAAAAAAAGTTAACGAAGAAGAAGAGAAGCAGAAAAAAGAGTTCTTAAAAAAATCTGCTGGATATAAACGCTCATTGAAAGAAACAGCAGATGCTTTTAAAAAGTTTTACGCTGCAAAAAAAGACGGCAAACGTACAGCACATGAACTTGAGCGAAAATATAGAAAAGTTTTAGAAAAGAACTCCAAAAAGATAGTCGATCTGAACCTATCTCAAAGACAGCTTTTCAAGATGGGTGGGGTCATTAAAGCTCGGGGCGAGTCTTTAAGAGAGATTAATAGGGAGCTTCAGGTCATTGAAAGACTTGTTGGAAGACCACAAGCTGAACTTTTAGCTTCGGTTTCAGAGCTGGTATCTAACAATCAGCTCAGTTTTAAACGAGCGGTTAGAAGATTTAAACTTCGTGCTGAAGAGGCAAGAAAGCTTGGTGAAAGGCTTCAAGGACTAGTTCAACGAAAAAATGCTCTACAAGATGAAGTGCTAATGGATTCTGATGAGTTTCAACAGTCAGTTGATAAACTCATAACTGGAGAGATTAAGGCTTACAACGCTAAACAAGAATTAGTCGAAGCTAACTTAAGATTGGTTGTGTCTATCGCCAAAAAATATACAAACCGCGGCTTGCAGTTTCTTGATCTAATTCAGGAAGGAAACATCGGCCTTATGAAAGCGGTTGATAAGTTTGAGTATCAAAGGGGATATAAGTTCTCAACTTACGCAACCTGGTGGATTCGCCAGGCCATTACAAGAGCTATCGCAGATCAGGCAAGGATCATTCGTATTCCTGTGCACATGATTGAAACCATCAATAAACTTGTAAGAACCTCAAGACAGCTTGTTCAAGAGTTAGGCCGAGAGCCAACTCCAGAAGAGATAGCTGAAAAGATGGAGCTTCCAGTTGATAAAGTGAGAAAAGTCCTAAAAATTGCAAAAGAGCCTATCTCTCTTGAAACTCCAATTGGAGAAGAAGAAGATTCAGCACTTGGAGATTTTATCGAAGATAAACGAATTATCTCTCCTGCTAACCAGGTTGTGAACATGGATCTTCAGGATCAGACTAGAAGCGTTCTTTCCACTTTAACACCAAGAGAAGAGAAAGTTCTAAGAATGAGGTTTGGAATCGGTGAAAAGAGCGACCATACCCTTGAAGAAGTAGGCCAAAATTTTGATGTAACCAGGGAACGTATTAGGCAGATTGAAGCTAAAGCTCTAAGAAAACTACGACATCCAAGTCGAAGTAAAAAGCTTAAGACTTTTGTTGAGAAGTAAGTATAGAAATATGTCTGGTCAGGTTTTAATCTATGTCTGGACTGGCTTTCATGTCCTCCGTAGCTTCAGCGAAGGAGGAAGCCAGTTCTTAAAGTCAAGGTCAGGTTGCCCTATTTTTGCTTCATCCGCTAGCGCTGATGATAGATCCTGACCAGGTATAATCCTACCAGGCCTGACCCCCAAAAACATTTTATTGAGAACTATCGCTTCTTGGGTTAGAACCAAGATTATGATTCGACTATTTTTACTCATATTCCTTGTTAGTTGTGGTAAATACGGAAATCCGGTTCCTCCTAGTGCTCTGGCTCCTAAAGCTCCATCAGATATAAAAGCCGTAGTAAATCCAAATGGTGCTGAGATCTCATGGAACCTTCCAAACTTCGATAAACGTGGAAAAAGACTGATTGGACTAGAATCAGTAAGAATTTATAGAAGAAAAATGCCCTCAGTTATTGGAGAACTTGCGGGTACAGAATCAGCTAGTGAGTGGGAGCTCCAAAAAGAGGAGCAGATCTCTAACTATGTAGCCGAAAGAGAAAATAAAGATCCCCTTGGGGCAGTAGCCGTAAAGGGTTCAGATAAAAGATCCACTGGAAGTTTCTTAGATAATAACATAGAACAGGGTCAAAGCTATCAGTACTATGTTGTTGCTACTAACCAAGGCGGTGAACTTGGCACACCATCTCAGATTCTTCAAGTTACATTTAGAGGGGATGGGGAAGTTTTGACCCTTCCAAATAAAGAGCGCCTATGATTCCGTTCTCCAAAATTCAGGGAACGAGAAATAGTTTTGTAGTGTTAGAATCTTCTTTGCCTCATGAGGCCTTTGAGCGGGTCTGCTCACATTGGGGTGGGCTCGGAAGTGATGGACTGATGATAATTGGAAAAACTACCAATTCAGTAACAGAAGTTGAGATGTGGAATCCTGATGGCACAGAGATGGGGATGTGCGGAAACGGTGCACGTTGTGTTGTAAGGTATCTCTGTGAAAAAAATGGAGCAAAAGAGCTTTCAGGCACAATCAAAGTCAAAGAAAGGCTGATAGAATATAACACGACGGATGGTGGTAGAAACGTTTGCGTCAATTTAGGAAAGATCTCATTTGAACCACATGATGTTCCTGTAGCTTCTTCTGCACCTCTGATTGATTCACTATTCGAAAGCCCATGGGGAGAGTTAAGAGTAACTGCACTTTCTGTTGGAAATCCCCATGCAGTTTTATTTAGAAAGACCGAGGAACATATTGGGATAACAACTTTAGGCCCCTGGTTCGAAAAACATGATAGATTCCCTGACAGAACAAATCTTGAGCTGGTGCAAATTTACTCTCCTAAAGAGATCTCAGTCACAGTTTGGGAACGGGGAGCTGGTAGAACGCTAGCCTGTGGTTCTGGAGCAGTAGCATCGGTAGCAGCAGGTTTTAAAAATGGACTATTAGAAAGTAGTGTTGATGTGTTTCTACCCGGAGGTAAAGTTCATGTTGATCTAAAAGGCGATTACGGTCTTTTAACTGGGGAAACCGATCTAATAGCAAAAGGTGAGCTGTATGAAAAAAATTGAAGGAACTATCACAGCAATTGTGACCCCATTTAGTAAAGATGGAAGAGAAATCGATCTTGAATCTCTAAAGAACTTTATAAGATTTCAATCTGGGGTCAGTGGGCTAGTAGCAGCCGGCTCAACAGGTGAGGGGCAGGTCTTAACTGATGCAGAGTTTGAGCTGTTACTAAAAACTGCAACTATCGAAAGTAAAATTCCAATCTATGCTGGTATTGGATCAAATAGCACTGAGCGTGCTGTTGCTTTGTCAGTACTTGCAAAGAACTGTGGAGTATCAGGACTTTTAGTTGTTGCTCCTCCATATAACAAGCCTCCTCAAAGAGGGATATTAGAGCACTATAGAGCCATCAAAAAAGCAACAGGCCTTCCTATCATCGCGTACAATATACCAGGCAGATCTGCAGTTAATATATTACCTGAAACTCTTGGAACGATGTCTAAAGAAGGAACGATAGAGGCTATTAAGGAATCAAGTGGATCCCTCGATCAAGTTATAGATATTCTAAAACTTGCACCCCAAGTGTCACTGCTTTCTGGTGAAGATTCACTTACAACCTCTATGATGGTCATGGGCGCAAAAGGGGTTATTTGTACCTGCTCAAACATAATTCCTAATGAGATGATGTCGCTCACCTTATCTGCACTTAAAGGAGATTGGGATTCAGCTAGAGAAACTCAATTTAAAATCCTTCCAACAATTAGAATGTTATTCAGAGATACTAACCCGATTCCTGTTAAGTACTGTGTTTTTAAAGCAGGTTTGATCGAGAATCCTACAGTTAGACTTCCATTAATGGAGCCTGAGCCTAAACTCAAAGAAGAATTAGATAGATTAGTTTCTGAGTGGTTTTGAAATGATGAAATTGGCAGTAGTAGGCTCAAGTGGCAGACTCGGAAGATTGATTGTATCGGAGGCTAAGCAGAAGGGATTTTCTGTATATGAGGTTAATCGAGACACTAAAGAGTCTTTTTTTGAATGTGATGTAGTAATCGATGCTTCCCTTCCTGAAGGACTCTCAAAGTCTATTGCTATTGCAAAAAGTTCTAAAGCAGCACTTTTGGTGTTATCGACAGGACATAGCTCGTTAGAGAATTTACCGGGCGATCTTCCGGTCTGTGTAGCTGCAAATGCTTCTTTTGGGATATTTCTCCTAAAAAAGTTATGTAATGTTTTAGGTCAATTTGGGGGTGATTTTGAGCTTATCGAGACCCATCATACTCTAAAAAAAGATAAACCTTCTGGAACAGCTTTAATGCTAAAGGAGTCTCTTGGGGAAAACACCCATATAACCAGCATAAGAGGTGGAACAGTACCTGGAGAGCATGAAATAAGGTACTTTGGTGAGTTTGAAGAGCTAAGGCTGATACACAGAGCCGAAAAAAGAGAGCTTTTTGCTGTCGGCGCTCTAAGACTGGCCTCAATTTTGGCTAAAAAGGCTCCTGGCAGGTATACTACTGAAGAGCTATTTTCCTCATTGCTTGCTTAGGGTTACGTTGATATAACCCCGTTAGTAAAAGGATTATTATGGTACGAAGGGATAAAGCCAACTATTTAATACAATCAGTCTCACATGCTCTTGATGTGATTGAAGAGCTTTGTAAAGCAGAAGGAGAGATGGGAGTTACTGAGCTTTCGAAAAGCCTAAAACTTCATAAGAATAATGTTTTCAGACTATTAGCTACATTAGAGCTAAGGGGATATGTTGAGCAGAATAAGCTCACAGAAAATTATAGATTAGGAGTTAAAGCACTTCAGATAGGTCAGGCCTATGTTGCGCAAAGTGCCCTGGTAGCAAGAGTTACACCAATTCTAAGAACATTAAGCGAGGAGCTTGGTGAAACGGTAAGTTTTGCAGTTCTTCAAAATGGAACTGTAATGTACCCAGTTTCGATTGAGTCTAAAAGACCGGTAAGGGTTAATGGACGAACTGGTGTTACAACTTCTGCAAAACAGAGTGCGGTGGGAAGACTCTTACTTGCTCAGCTCCCTGATGCAGAGCTTGCAGAGTTCTTAACCGGTAACACGCCACAGGATGTTGCGATCAGGAATGCACTTTCTGAGCTTCGTTCAAGTGGGACGATTGCAGATAAAGGAGCAATCGAAGCGGATGTTCTTACCGTTTCAAAAGTTGTAATGGGAAATGGACGTGAAGTCATGGGTGCTATTGAAATTTTAGCACCACTTTATAGAACTAAACCCGAAACTTTGATCGCTAAACTTGATGAGGTTGTAAAACCACTATCAGAAACGCTTGGAGTAACTGCTATTAAGCCAGGACTAACAGGCGAGATCGAGAAGAATGTAAGCGGAGTAGGTCGAATTCGGTAAGCTTTAAGCATTTAGCCCGGTCTGGCTATGTTTAACGCTTTGTCCGCTGGCGCGTACGATAGAATCCCCTCCGGTGTGCGCCTCCCCCCCACCCCCACCCCAATGTCACTTACCTTCATGGCGTAAGTGGATAATTTAATTTGGTAAAACTTAAGGACGCAGAGGTCTCAGAGTTACGCAGAGTAGTTTGTTTTGGATAACTCTGTGAAACTCTGAGCACTCTGTGTTCAAAAATCAGTTCTCAAGCACTGATAATTTAGAATTGAATGTAAGTGGCATTGCCCCCCCCCAACATTAGCCTATCTTTCTTAAATCCTGTAAAATGCGCTGCTCAATGTCGCTCCCAGCAGAAAAGTTGCCTGAGGTAACACTTCAGTCTTCCTGGAAAGATTATATTGCAATAGCTAGACCTGATCATTGGATAAAAAATATCTTTGTCCTACCAGGAATGGTTATGGTGCCATTTTTCTTCGAGATAGCTCTCAATGTCTCGCTTATAATTAATATCGCACTATCACTTTTAGCTACCTGTTTAGTTGCTTCAAGTAATTATGTCTTAAATGAAATTTTAGATAGAAAGCGTGACAGAAGACATCCTGTAAAAAAAGTTAGACCTCTTGCATCAGGTCTTATCTCGGTGAAGATTGCTTATTTTGAATGGATAGCTCTTGGGATTTTAGGTCTTTCAATTGCATACTCTGTTAGTCTGCCTGTAGGGCACACCTCTTTATTTTTATGGGTGATGGGGTGCATTTATAATATCCCACCTATTAGATCCAAGGAGCTTCCATTTTTAGATGTTCTTTCAGAGGCGATAAATAACCCGATTCGTATGGCTATTGGGTGGTATGCAATGGGTGTAAAAGCTCTTCCACCTGTCTCTGCTTTATTTTGCTACTGGATGCTTGGAGCTTTTTTAATGGGTACTAAAAGATTCGCTGAGTATAGAAGAATCGGGAATAAAAGAGTTGCGGCACTTTATAGACGATCTTTTCATTACTACACGGAGGAAAGGCTATTAGCAGGAAATGTATTTTATATTGCTCTTTTTATGACTGGAGCAATGGCATTTGTAATGCTTTATAGGCTAGAGCTTGTTTTTGCGATACCTTTTTTTGCTTATCTAATTGCTTATTATTTCAATTTAGGGTTCAGAGAAAATAGTCCTGCTCAATATCCAGAGTTTTTATATAAAGAACAGCATCTAATGCTGGCACTTATACTTTGTTCTCTTTCATGTATCGCACTTATGTTTTTTGTAGAGCTGCCTTGGTTTCGAGATCTCTTTGTACCTTTAACTCCTCGCGGATAAATTTAAAAAATTCTCTTATGATTTTAACATCATCACTTTCCCTAAATGTACCCAATTTATTAGAGGCTCTTTTGGTATCGTCGCAATGATAAGAATTTACTTTGTGGCTATGCTCGTATTTAGCTAGATCTAAAATTTCCTGTGACTCAGCCTTTTCTAGTGGAGAAGTAGTAACAGCAAATCTTATAAGCTCATAGCCTTGCTCTTCATCGAGCTTAAAACTATGCTTAACAAGTTCTAATAGGCCAATCATCTGATCATATTTTTCACGGTTCAAAACAAAATCAATGAATTTATCGAATGGGTCGATTGGAGCAAAGTAATAACGTTTAGCTTTTTCAGGATATATTCTACCTATAAGCTCAAAACAAAGCTTGTCAATTTCTTCAAGGGCAGTTTGCTCTTCTGTTGAAAATGAGTTGTTTTCCAGATCAATTTTTTTAAACTCCTTAATTAGAGCTTGAGCAGATCCTTGATTAATTGATTCAGCCATTAGAGCTTCAGCCATATGTCTACTAATTAAAAGAGTAGCTGCCTCCTCGAATGTGGATATGGAACCTAAAGATCTTAATCTTTTTATAAGATCCTTTGCTGAATTTGAACCACTAGATCCAAAATCTTCTAATGATATAATATTCACAACACCTGTATCGAATCTTACTAAGTTTCTTAGGTTCTCTGAAATTATTCTAGGTAAATCCTCAAGCCCCTGAACCTTAAATGATCCGCTAGCAGAAAATAGATTACGATCATCAATAATCTTTTGCTTTTCTAGATCATAGTGTTCTTTTGCTTTCTCTAAAGCAGCGATAGCATCACGTTCGGTTTTAAAACCAGCAATACCACAGGGAAGAGTAGAAGTAGGAAAGCCGTAAAGAATATATATTTTTATATCATCTGATGTTGTTACTCCGAATTTAATACCTACACAATGATTTCTTACATACACATCTTTAGGTTTTGGGTCTAGAAGATATTCCTCTAATTCAGATCGGCTTATTATTAGCTTTCCATGAATCAATGGATTTATAAGACCTAAAATAGCTCTCTCTTGAATTGGACTTTCAACAACTGTTCGCTGTTTATTCCAATACTCTTCAATCTGAATTATCTCACCTGTCCTGGTTCTAACATAAATATTCTCAGGTTTTACTAGGTTCTCTCCTACACGATCGATATAAATAAGATATCTCTCATCAGTTGTCAGAGTTGGGGCTTTGCAATCTTTTGGTTCCGGGAGAGTTAATATTACATCTTTATCTAATACCTCAACATCTAGCTCAGGGTAGTGCTGGCTCCCTAACTTAGCTCTGGCTTTATCGATAGCATTATTTATCTCTTCAAGAGGATTTGCGAACATTTCACTATATTATCAAAATCAGGATCGCTAATCTAAAATTACACTGGAAAATCGGATATTTAATGGTTACTTATAGTTAGTGGATAAATTAACTATAAAATCACAAAGTGCCCTCCAGGGGGCTCAAAAACTGGCAACTGAACGTGGACATCAGGAAATTGGGGTGTTTCACCTTGCTTTAAGCCTTATTGAGGATGGTTTAATCCCTAGAGTCCTTAAAAAGGGAGGCTTTTTGCCTGAATCTTTTGAGCAGAGTTTTATTAAGGAGCTAGATAAAATTCCATCTGTTTCTGGAGCTACCGGGCAGAGCTATCTATCACAAAAGCTAGCTAAAGCTCTAAGCAATGCTGAGTCAGAAGCTAAAAAACTTAAAGATGAATATGTTTCAGTTGAGCACTTATTTTTAGCTTTAATTGAAGACAGTCAATCTCCCTGGAAAGATCTAGGTCTTTCAAAGGAAAAATTTTTGACTCTGTTAACGGAAGTAAGAGGCAATCAAAGAGTTACTAGTGCTGACCCAGAGGCAACTTATGAGGCTCTAACTAAATATGGAAGAGATCTTGTTGAAGAGGTTAAAAAGGGAAAGCTTGACCCGGTTATCGGTAGAGACTCAGAGATAAGAAGAGTTATAAGAATTCTTTCAAGAAAAACTAAAAATAACCCTGTTCTTATTGGCGAGCCAGGAGTTGGAAAAACAGCAATTGTCGAAGGGCTTGCTCAAAGAATTGTCCGTGGCGATGTTCCTGAAGGATTAAAAGATAAAACTGTTTTCTCCCTTGATATGGGCTCTTTAATTGCAGGTGCTAAATATAGAGGCGAATTTGAGGAGAGACTAAAAGCAGTACTTAATGAGATTAAAACTGCTGAAGGTAGAATTATTCTTTTTATTGATGAACTTCATACGATTGTTGGTGCCGGTAAACTTGATGGTGCAATGGATGCTGGGAATCTCTTAAAACCAATGCTTGCTCGTGGAGAGCTTCATTGTATCGGAGCAACCACTTTAGATGAGTACAGAAAGTATATTGAAAAAGATGCTGCTTTAGAGAGGCGCTTTCAGCCTGTACAGGTAGATGAGCCTACAGTAGAGGATACGATCTCGATTTTGCGTGGAATCAAGGAACGTTTTGAGGTGCATCATGGAGTGCGTATTCAAGACGCTGCACTTGTAGCTGCAGCAACTCTCTCTGATAGATATGTTTCTGATAGGTTTTTGCCTGATAAAGCGATAGATCTTGTTGATGAGGCCTGTGCATCAATTAGGGTAGAGATTGATTCAATGCCAACCGAGCTTGATGAGATAACTCGTAAGATTATGCAGCTTGAAATTGAAGAAGCTGCGTTAAAAAAAGAATCAGATGATGCAAGTAAAAAAAGACTAAAAGCCCTTGAAGCAGATCTGGCAGATCTTAAAGAAGAACACTCAAGCTTGAAACTTCAGTGGGAAGAAGAGAAAAAATCGATTGAAGCAGTAAGAAAAATAAAAAGTGAGATTGAAAGTGTTAAGCGAGAGATTGAAAAAGCACAAAGAGATTATGATCTAAATAAAGCTGCTGAGCTCACACATGGAAAGCTTCCTGATTTAGAGAGAAAATTAAAAGAGAGCGATTTAAAGGGCGAAAATAAACTTCTAGTTGAAGAAGTTCGAGAGGAAGAGATTGCTGAGATTGTAGGTAGGTGGACAGGGATTCCAGTAAAAAAACTTGTAGCAAGTGAAAGAGAAAAGATTCTTGCTTTAGGTGAAAAGCTTTCTGAAAGAGTAATTGGTCAGGAAGAGGGGGTTAAGGCAGTTTCTGATGCCGTACTAAGAGCCCGTGCAGGGATAAAAGATCCAAAAAGGCCGATTGGATCATTCTTGTTTCTTGGGCCCACAGGTGTTGGTAAAACGGAGCTTGCTAAAGCATTGGCTTCGAACCTCTTTGATTCAGAAGAGAACATGGTCAGAATTGATATGAGTGAATACATGGAGAAGTTCTCTGTATCAAGGTTAATAGGAGCCCCTCCAGGATATGTAGGATACGAAGAGGGAGGACAGCTTACTGAAGCAGTTAGAAGAAAACCCTATTCGGTAGTTCTTTTCGATGAAGTTGAGAAAGCTCATCCAGAAGTTTTTAATATATTTTTACAGATACTAGATGATGGAAGGGTTACTGACTCTCATGGAAGAACAGTAGATTTTAAAAATACAGTTTTGATCTTTACATCCAACATAGGCTCACCAGTTATACTTGATGGTCTTACAAAGCATGGAGAGATATCAGAGAGTGTTCGAAATATGGTGCTCTCTGAGCTAAAGAATCACTTTAGACCTGAATTTTTAAATAGATTTGACGAGGTAGTTTTATTTAAGCCTCTACAAAATAAAGAGATCGAAAAAATAGTAGAGCTACAATTTGACCTTGTTAGAAAACGGCTTATTGAAAGAGGGCTTACTCTTTCACTTACTGATACAGCAAGAAAGAAAATTGCCGAATTTGGATATGACCCTACCTTTGGAGCAAGGCCTCTTAAGAGATATATCCAGCGCGAGGTGGAAACTAAAATCGCAAAACTACTTTTAGAGCATGGAGTCGAAGAGGGAGAATCGCTACTAGTTGATTATAATGACGGGATAGTGGTGAATATTGGGAGTTAGATTAAAATATATTTCTCAACACAGAGTTCTCAGAGTTACGCAGAGTAGCTACTCTGTGAAACTCTGCGCACTCTGCGTTTAACTAGATTTTTTTACAACTCGCTCAAAATAATCTTTAGTCGTTCCTTTAAGAACTTTTGCAAGGACAAAAAGGCTGAGCATATTGGGAATTACCATTAAAGCAGCACATGAATCTGAAAAATTTAAGATAGGATCAATAGCCCAGATTGCTCCAAGATAAGCAGAGATACAGAATATTACTTTATAGAGAAGTATACTTCCTTCTCCAAAGAGATACTCTGTGCACCTTTCACCATAGTAAGACCAGCTAATCATCGTAGAGAATGCAAAAAGCGAAACAGCAAATGGTATGAAATAAACCCCAAATCCAGGAATCACACTATCAAGTGCAGCCTGGGTCATTGCGACGCCAGTTAAATCTCCCTGCCATACGCCTGTTACATTTATAACTAATGCGGTCATTGTACAGATGACTACAGTATCTATAAAAGGTTCTAACAGAGCCACAGTTCCTTCGCTTGCTGGCTCTTTAGTTTTTACAGCACTATGAGCAATCGCAGCGGATCCCATACCAGCTTCACATGAAAACACTGCTCTTCTAATTCCCTGAATAATAACCGTCCTTAGAGCAGCACCAGCAAATCCTCCTACAGCTGCTGTTCCTGAGAATGCATCGTTTAAGATCTGCATAATAACTTCAGGTAGATGTGAAAAATGAGCTCCAATTATCACAATACAGGCTAGAACGTATGAAACCCCCATGAATGGAACCAACATTCCGGCTACTGTTCCTATCCGTTTTATGCCTCCAACTATTACAGCTCCTGTCATTAATGCTAGCACTGCACCAACAATCGATGGATCTACATTGAAACTTCTTTCGATACTTGCAGCAACCTGATTTGCCTGAAACATGTTTGCGGCCCCAAGTGAAGCCAGTATGCAGCAGAAAGAGAAAAATTGAGCCAACGAATTTCCAAAAAAACGGTATAATCCAGGGGCATGTTCTTTAAGTCCTTCTGAGAGAACATACATTGGGCCTCCATGCACAATTCCTTTATCGTCGACTTTTCTATATTTTAGTGAAAGTGTGACCTCCGCGTATTTAGTTGCCATTCCAGCAACACCTGCAAGAATCATCCAGAAAGTTGCACCAGGTCCTCCAACTTTGATTGCGACAGCAACTCCAGCTATGTTACCTAAACCGACTGTTCCAGATAGTGCAGCACAAAGTGCTTTAAAATGACTTAACTCTCCAGGATCGGATTTGTTATCGAATTTGCCTCTGACTACATCCAGGGCATGTTTAAATCCATAAACTTGAATGCCTCCTAGGTAGAACGTGAAGAATATTCCTCCTCCTATAAGAAGCACCACCATAGGGAGCCCCCATAAGTATCCAACAAGGATCTCTAAAAAAGTGTTTAATTTTTCAACCATTGTTTAAAACCATAATAACTTTATTAGTGATCCATCAATACCCTTAATGTTTTAAGACTAAATTGACGACAGATAGGCTTTAAGGAAGCATTTTTTTTAGGTACAAGGGCAATTATGAGACTTTTAGCACTTATCTTTATTCTAGTTGGCTGCTCTCAGCCTCCAAAGCCAGTTACTCCACCACCACCTCAGTATATTGAGCATACTGTGAAGTATCAGGGGGAAACCTTAGCTGGAATCTCTGCATGGTATTTAGGTGATCTTAAAAGATGGAAAGAGATTGTAGCTGCCAATCCTGGGCTTAAGCCTGAAAGAATGAAGATTGGTGATGTAATCAAAGTACCTGCATCTGGTGCAGTAAGAAGAGATCCACTTCCAAAACCAAAAGTTAGTAAGAAACCTGTTGTAGTTGAAGAGAAAGCCGAGTCTGTAGAGACCCCAGCCGAAAAACCAGCTGAAGAAACAAAAGCTGAAGAACCCAAGGCTGAAGAAAAACCAGCAGAAAATGCGGAAGCAAAACCGGCTGAACCAGAGGTTAAGCAGGAAGTTGCGCCAGTTACTGAAGAGGATAGAGAGAAGCTCAGAGAAAAAACTAGACTAGAACTTCTGCAAGATGTTTTAAATCAGAATCCTTGATTCTATAACTTGAAGCACCGACACTGGAATTATAACACAGAGTTCTCAGAGTCACGCAGAGTACTCTGTGAAACTCTGCGACCTCTGCGTTTATAATAACATAATTTAGGTAAGAAGGGGTGAACGTTCGATCAGCACGAGAGGGGTGGAGCCCCTGACCCGGAGCGGTGAGCGCGATAAGGGCGGAGCCCCTGACCCGGAGCGGTGAGCGCGATAAGGGCGAAGCCCGTGGGCATCAGTGTCAAACGGGCCAGCGGTTGAACCAGAAACTTGGCGCCGAGCGGGAAAGATCGTGCGGAAAGGGGGAGTCGAACCCCCATGCCCGAAGGCGCCAGCTTCTAAGGCTGGTGTGTCTGCCAGTTCCACCATCTCCGCTTGCTGAGGTAGTAGTTTTAACCAATCTAACGCAGGAAGGCAAAGGCTTTGGTGAATTTTAGAAATTTATGGTACTATTTTGCCCTTTTTAGGGAATGTTAATGGAAGAGTGGATCGACACAGTTGAGCATATAAGCGAAGTAGAAAAGAAAGTTTCAGTAAAGATTCCCCAGAGCCTTTTAGATAAAGAGATGAATGCAGCTATCTCAAGGTTTGCTTCTAAGGCATCTTTAAAAGGGTTTAGACCGGGGAAAGCTCCTAAGGATATGGTCGAAAAGTTATATGGACCTCAGATCCGTTATGAGGCGATGACAAAGCTAATAGATAAATCGTTTCAAGAAGTCTTAAAGAAAAATGAGTATGCAGTAGTCGGGGAGCCTCAGGTTGATTTTTCTCCAACAGAAGGTTCTACAGAAATTCAGTATACTGCTCAGTTTTCTATATATCCTAAACCAAAAATTTCAGGTTACGACTCTTTTGAAGTTTCTGTAGAGACAAAAGAGCCGACAGAGGAAGAGATTTCTCAGGTTGTGGATGGGATTTTAAGAAGTAAGGCAGATGTAAAGCCAGTTGAGGATAGAAATATTATTCAAGAGGGCGACATAGTAGCCGGAGAGATTGAAGTTGGAGTTGATGGTGTAGAAGCAGAGCGCCCAGAGCCATTGATTGTAAAACTTGGTACAGGTGCTGCTCCACTTGAAGTAGAGAAGGCTCTAATCGGAAAATCTCTTGAAGAGATGATAACTGTTGAATCAAAGATACCTGATACCCACCAGGATGAATCTCTTAGGGGCAAGAACGCTATATATAAAGTTAGAATTCAGAAGATCTATTCAGAATCTCTCCCGCAACTTAATGATGAGTTTGTTGTTGGGCTTGGTGGAGAGGATAAAACTGTCGAGGACTTGAAGGCTTCAGCAAGAAAAAGGCTTGAAGCCGAGTATCAGGCGCAAAAAGATGCAGATATAGATCGTGCTGTAGTCAGACAGATTATCGAAAGAAATCCATTTGAGCTTCCTAATAAGATGATAATGGATGAGGTGAAAGTTTTAGCAAGAAGAGCAAAAAGATCTGAACCCCTCGAAGAGATAAGGGGAGAATACGAGGCAGATGCGATTGAAAGAGTAAAGGCAGCAATCGTGATCGATTCAATTGTTGAGGCAGAAAAGCTCCATGCTACCGCTGAGGATATAGAGGAGCATCTTTCTGGTTTAGCAACTTCTTTGGGACTTAGCTCTAAAGAGGTAAGAAACTTCTTTGAAAAGGAGAACCGATATATGGAACTCTTTATGGATCAAAGCAGACAAAAAGGATTTAAATTTTTAAGAGAAAGGGTCAAATTAAAGTAGAATTGTGTATGGTTTTGACTGTTCTTAGATAACCTAATATAATCAATAGTTTGAATTTTGGAGTAGAAAGATGGAGAGTTTAGACATTAATATTGAGCCAAGAGACGCAGAAGGCTCAAGAGCTGCAAGACGATATCGATCAAAGGGTCAAATCCCTGCTGTGGTTTATCATCGTGGTGAGAATGCAGTATCTGCTTTAGTCGATTATAATCAGTTTATTCAGGTAGCTAGCAGATCTACATCTGCGCAGCTTTTTAATTTAAAAAGTGGCGAAAAACATCTTAACGGTCGTATGGCACTAGTTAAGGGTGTTCAGAAGGATTATCTATCTGGAAAAGTTTTGCACGTTGATTTTCAAGCACTAAGAGATGATGAGGAAATCACCGTTGAAGTTCCTGTTAGTATAGTTGGTGAAGCCCCTGGAGTTAAATCTGAAGGTGGGGTTCTCACAGTAATGCGACACTCTCTAAAGGTAAGCTGCTTACCAAAAAATATTCCAAGCAATATACAGGTTTCGATCGCAGAGTTACATCTAGGTCAAAGTATTCATATCGGAGAGGTTGGACTTCCAGAAGGTGTAGTAGCCCTTGAGGGTGAGGATGAACCAGTTGTTAGCGTAACAACTCAGAGACAAGAGGAGGAAGTTAAACCGGCTGAGGAAGTTGCAGCCGCAGCGCCGACTCCAGATGCAGCAGCTGCAGCACCAGAGAAGAAACCTGAGAAGAAGTAGTGCGTTGTATCGCAGGCTTAGGCAATCCTGGAGCTAGATACAAACTAACTCGCCACAATGTTGGGTTTTTGTTCTTAGATTGGCTTGCAACACTTCACAAGTTTAGTTTTCAAGCAGAGAAAGACTGTGAATTGTGGCGTGGAGAGCTACAAGGGGAGCAGGTTACTCTAGTAAAGCCAATGACATATATGAACCTCAGTGGAGGCCCTATAAGCAGGGTAATGAACTACTATAAGCTCTCAGGGCTTTTAGTGATTCATGATGAGGTAGATCTGCCCTTTGGTGATATTCGAATGAAGAAAGGCGGAGGAGAAGCCGGTCATAATGGGCTTAAATCGATCTCTGAAGCACTAGGTACTAAAGAGTATTCAAGGGTTCGTATCGGGGTCGGCAAAAATCCGGTTATGGATACTGCAGATTGGGTACTTTCTAGATTTACTGATGAAGAGCTAGCAGCATTACCTGGGTTATTTCAGAAAATAACACTCAACTAGGTGGGGTTTATTTCACCCAAGATTTTAGCTATACTTACCCGCTCTCAAAAAGGAAATTATTAATGGAAGCAAGAAGATACGAAACAGTAATTTTATTTGACCCGATGCTCTCAGATGTTGAGCTTAAGGGTGAGTTAGGTAAAGTTCAAGGACTGATAGAACAAAATAGTGGAGTTGTTGCTCAAGTAACTCCTTGGGGAAAAAGAGAACTTGGAACGCCAGTTAGAAAGCATAAATATGCATCTTTTGTTCTTTATAATTACTCTTCAACTGAGTCAGAACTTATAGACAGACTCTCAAAGAATTTAACTTTAAACGAGAGAGTACTTAGATTTCACACTGTCAGAGATCTAGGGAAAAATCGAAAGTACAAAGGTAACCCAAAAGCGTTAGCCAAAGCCCAAGCTGAAGGCTATACACCTGATGATGATGATACTGATACGGAGGAGTGATGAAAGTTTTACTTAAAGAAAATTATCCAAAACTAGGATATGTTGGCGATACGATTGTAGTTCGCCCTGGATATGCGCGAAACTATCTTCTTCCACGGGGAATAGCAGTTGAGGCGGGATCTAGATCTGCTAAGCAGTTTGCCCATGTACTCTCAGGAGTATTAGTTAGAAGAACCAAACTAAAAGTTGAAGCTGAGACGATGGCATCAAGAATGCAGTCTATTAGCTTAGAATTTACACTAAAGGTTTCGGAAGGTGGAAAGAGTTTCGGTGCTATAACCTCTCGGGATATTGAAGCTGCTCTAAAAGAAAAAGGTTATGCTGTAGAAAGGCGTCAGATAAGACTAGCAGAACCTTTAAAAAATTCTGGAAAGTTCTCAGTTGAAGTGAAGCTTCACGCTGAGGTTTCGGCTTTCGTACCTGTGATTATCGAAGCTGAAAAAAGAGCAGAGAAAAAAGAGCCAAGTAAAAAAGACGCTCCTAAAAGAAGAGCAAATAAAAAGAAAGAGCAAGAAGAAGTAACTGAGTAAAGTGAAGTGGCTTTTAGTTATTGTTTTAGCCCTTCCTACAATACTTCTTAGTTTACTATCTCCAACTTTGGAAGTGGAGCAATCTGTACAGCTTGATGAGGTAGTTCCAATTGCTCAAAATGCCACTTTAACTGTTCCTTCAAGTTTTAACGTAATCGAGAATAAAGATTTTTATCTTGCAATCTGGATTAGATCAGACGAGCCATTACGAGATGCGGTTATGTCTAAGGTAGACTTTGAGATAAAGGGAAAGCCAGGGTTATCATTGAGATTTATTAGACTTGGGGAAGAAACAAGACCACAGGTTTATTGGAAAAATACCGATAAGGGAGGATGGTTCACATTTGCACCGATAAAGCAGCAACCAAATAAATGGAAGTTGTTTCTTCTAAGCTTTAGGGAGAATCAGTATTTAGGGTTGCATGTAGCCTATGAAACTGAAGCCGAAACAGCAGAGCTTGTCTCACTTGGTGGATATAAGCTTAGCTTTTTCCCATCTTCAGAAAGTCTGATGAAAATAGGAAAAGTTACAACACCTGGGTATAGAGGAGAAATAGGTCCAATACTAGTATTCCAAGGTGGGAGTAAGAAGTCTTTTGAGATTTTAAAGGAGCTTATAGCAGAGCCTGAGCAAATTCCGACCAAGGAGACTATTTTTAGTGGCACTGAAGGTTTAGAAATAGAGAAAAAGCGAAATGACTGAGATTCTGGCAATTCTCTTAGGTTTCTCGCCGATTGGTGGATTCGCTTTAGGGGTTGGAGTTTTTACAATTCCTGATCTATTACCATTACTGATTCTTGGATATGTATTAAGAAATATTAAAATCAGTCTAAGAGGATGGTATTCCCCTGGTTTTTTTTGTTTCTCTATCCCGCTCGCTTTTTCGTTTATTGCTCCACCATACATCCCAATAGATAAAACATTTGTTTTCGCTTTTTGCACCTTGATGCTTCTGCCAGGCAATTTGAACACTCAATTTTTTAAGGGATTAACATTAGGAGCATCTCTCCATCTTATTTTACTTATAGCCTCTCTTCTTGGATATCCAATAGTGAGCGAGGAATCTTTCTGGTCAGGTCAGAGAAGATTTGGAGGTCTAATGACCGATCCCAACGCAGCAGGCTTAGTATTCTTTCTGCTCTTAGGAATAAATGAACTAAAATACTTCTTTATTTTAGGGATATTTACTGGAAGTCGTAGCTATCTGCTCGGTCTTTTGTTTTCTTTGAAACTAAAAATTGCTCTCATTCTTCTTATATTTTCAATTGCATTATTGTTCGTTATCCCAGCTGAACTATTGCCTTCAAGTTTCAGTCGAATATTAAGTGGAGGAATAGCTGATAGATTTTTATTTTGGTGGGCAAGTTTAATCGATTTTGTAAGTAGTCCTATAGTCGGAGTTGGCCCCGATGGTTTCAGACAGTCAATAAGGCTTAATCATTTCGAGTTTTTTGGCGATTGGATAGATAATCCCAATAACTATTATCTGCTTATTCTTTCTGAGTGGGGCATAGCAGGTTTTTTTGCTGTAGCTTTAACTATTTACAGATTTGTTAAAAGCGGTGCTGAAATAAAAAGAATAGTATTTGTTTTTCTAGGGCTTTTAATGTTGGGCTCTCATCTGCTTTCATTAGAAGTTGCTGTTGTATTTGCTGCTCTTCTTAAGCCAGGGGCGAAGCGATTAAATAAAGACTTTTTCGGTATTTTTTTCGGTTTAATCTTTGCTTTATTGCTCTGGTTCTCCGATAGGGGGGTATACCCTTGGGAGAAAGACAGTGAAGGTTATTTTAGATGGACTAAGGAGAGGGCGACATTCAATGTACGTTGTATCGATGATATAGCATCATTGAAGATTGAAAATGAAGCTAAGGTAGTATCAAGGAATCAGGTATTTAGAGGAGAAGAATTAAAGATACCCTGTGGCTCAAGATCGAGAGTTCAAGTTACCCTTATAGCTTTAAAGCCTTTTACCCCCGAGAATGACCCTAGGGTTTTAGGCTCAAAGCTTCGTTATGAGAGTCCGTAAGGTTGTTTCAGTAAATTCAGTAGATAAAAAATTTGCTGATAGAATTTTTTCTTTCCCGTGGGGTAAAATTTCTGGGTCAGATCTTTTGGAGTCTCTTGGCGCAGATTTAGTCCTAATAAGAAAACCTATCTTAGAGAAACCTTTTAATCTTTTTTTTGAAGTTGAAGTCTCACTTGAAAGAGGGGTCAGATGGTCTTACCTGGTTGGAGATAAAACATTCAGCGAGCCTCGTTCTGTCATACTGTTATGGCTTTTATTGAATCTTATTAATTCCTTTATCACTGCTCTTTGGATCGGCCTTTCTTTTTATGGCTTAGCATTTCTGATTCTATTTTTTGTTGAGCCTTACTTTACTGGGCTAGCAGCGTTTAGAGTCTGGTATCTATTTCTTTCTATTCTATGCTTCATGGTTGTTTGGGCAGGGATAGGTGGAAAGGCAATAAAGAATACTTTTCGGATTTTTAGGAGGTAGGAGGTCAGGCCGGAAGGCCTGACCCCCAAGTAGCCTAACCCCCAAGCAGCACGATCTCACCTAATATCTATAAAACCCGCGCCCAGATTTTTTGCCATACCATCCAGCTTCAACATACTTTACTAGTAACGGAGCAGGGCGGTACTTATCTTCACCAAGTTCATTATGAAGAATACGCAATATGGAGAGAAGTGTGTCTAATCCTACAAAATCAGCCAGTGTTAAAGGCCCCATCGGTTGATTCGTTCCAAGTTTCATAGCGGTATCTATATCTTCAGCAGAAACACCTTCTTGAAGAAGACATATAGCTTCATTGATCATTGGTACTAATATTCTGTTAACAACAAATCCTGGTCTATCTATCCCTAATACAGGAACCTTATCGATATCTAAAGTTAGTTTATGAACCTTATTATATGTTTCATCAGAGGTTTGAAGACCTCTAATTAGTTCAACAAGCTTCATTACAGGCACTGGGTTCATAAAGTGCATACCCATAACTCTTTCTGGGGTTTTTGTGCTGGAGGCGATCTTTGTTATTGAAATTGAAGAGGTATTAGAAAGAAGTAATGCGTCTCGTTTACATAGTGCGTCAAGCTTTGAGAAAAGATCACACTTGATTTCAGTGTTCTCTATAATTGCTTCTATAACAACATCACATGGAGCGAGCTCCTCAAGGCTTTTTTTAATTGAAAGGTTGCTAAGAGTTTTTTGAGCTAGATCCTTAGTGTATTTTCCCTTCTCAGCTCCTTTTTCAAGAAGGCTTTGTATTAAATTCATTCCTTTTGATGCTTGAGCCTCACTTGCATCAAAAAGAGAGACATCGTTACCTGCCATCGCGCAAACCTGTGCGATTCCAGCGCCCATTTGGCCAGCTCCTATTACACCGATCTTCATAGGATGGAACTTTACTTTTTTTAGAAGAAATCAACAACGTATCATGTTGACGTTTAAAGTAACGTTAAAGTAAGCTCGCTAACCTCAAAAAGTCTCTAAGAACCCCTCAGGGGTCGATTTGCGGAGCAAATCGGGGGTGAAAACACGTAACCGTTCAGAAAAAAGCCAAAGCCGATCAGGCTTTGACCACAAGAGTCGCCTAATTCCTACGTTGGTATCCACTAAAGCTCTGATAACATCATAAAGTTTCAATGCCTTGAACGGTTACTCTTTGACTTCTAATCAACAATGAATTACGAATCAGAGTCTTATGATTCGTCTTTTAGCCAGAGATCTAGCGATAGATTTAGGCACAGCCAATACAATCGTTTATGAGAAAGGTAAGGGCATTATACTTAATGAGCCTTCAATTATTGCAGTTAAGCAGCAAGGCTCTACGAGGGTGCCTGTGGCGTTTGGGTCTGAGGCAAAAGTAATGCTTGGAAGGACTCCAGATGGGGTTAAAGTAATCCGTCCTGTCAGAACTGGAGTTATTGCAGATTTTGAAGCAGCAGGGCTAATGTTAGGACATTTTATCTCTAGGGTCAGAAAAGAATCCCTATCTCTCTTAAACCCAAGAGTCGTAGTTGGGGTTCCCAGTGGAATAACTGAGGTTGAAAAGAGAGCCATTAGAGATGCAATTGACAGACAGGCACGCGAGGTAAAACTAATTGATGAAGCCATGGCAGCTGCAATTGGTTGTGGATTGCCTGTAACAGAAGCTACAGCAAGTTTAATTGTTGATATAGGTGGTGGAACGACTGATATCGCTGTTGTGAGCTTAAAAGATATCGTATACGCGATCTCAGTAAGGCAGGGTGGCGATGCTATGGATGAAGCCATCATCAATTATATGCGTAGGAAGCATCATCTCTTAATTGGGGAAGCTACTGCCGAGTTAATTAAAAAAAGTCTTGGAAGCGCCCATAAGGATTACGATGCACAGGAAGTAGAGGTTCGTGGAAGAAGTTTAATTAGCGGTGCTCCAGCTTCATTAATAGTTTCAGGTGGTGAAGTGAGAGAGGCGATCTCCGAGGTGCTTTCAGGAATTACAGCTGCGATTAGGCAGGCACTTGAAAATACCCCACCAGAGTTATCAGGTGACATATTATCTAGAGGAATCTGTGTATCTGGGGGTGGAGCACTGCTTAAAGGCATTGATCGACATATATCAGAAGAGATGAAGGTTAATGTTACAATAGCAGAAGATCCACTAGCTGCTGTTGCAGAAGGTGCTGGAAGAGTTCTTGATAATCCTGAAGTATTCAAGGATCTACTGTTTTAGGGTTTGGTTACTTGGGGGTCAGCCGCCGTATTATTGCTTCGTCTGCTCGCGCAGACGAGAGATCCTCCCGGCCTGACCCCCAAGTGAGCTAACTATTTCTTAATCAACTTCAGCGCTTCAAAATCTTTTGTTAGAAAAGCAATTACTCCACCAAGTGCACTAGTGATCGTAACAGCAACAAGCCAGATTGCTCCAAAAGCTAAGGCTTGAGTTGGGGCTATAATCATTGGACTTAGAAAATAAACAAACCCATTTTCCCTTACTCCAAGACCATTCCAGCTAATTGGAAGGGTGCTTGCAATGTTTATAAGTGGTACTGCAACAAGAATATATTCTAATGGGATGCTTACTCCATAAGCTCGTCCCATTAAGTAAACATTAAAAAGTTGTAATCCATGAAAGAAAACAGAAAGCAAACTTGCTAACATTAAAGATCCAAATTCTCTTGGAAATGCCTGATTTAGATTTCGCAACTTTTCTAAGAAATCATTTTTAGCAGGAATAAGTTTGAAAATCAGAGGACCAAAAAACCATCCTAAAATTAAACAGGAGGTAAGTGCTATTAATGCATATAGCCAAAGAATATTTTGCGAGAACTGCCCGTCAAGGGTACAGAAAATTCCCCCAACGGCACCTACAAGGCTCAAAATCGTAAGTCCATGAACCCTATCAGCTACTACTGATCCTAAAGCCCTTGTTTTGCTTTTTTTTGAGAGTAGAAGAGCTCTTGCAAGGTCTCCACCAACAACTCCAAGCCCGAAACAATTTGCAAACATTCCCATGAAATATGCTTTAACAGTGTTCTGAAGTGAGCAATCAATCCCTGATGCTTTAGCGAGAATCCACCATTTAATGCCACTAAAGATCTGACCAAATGCGTATAGACTAACCGTTGTAATCACAATCCAAACCGGAGTGTTAGCTAAGGTCTCAAATAAAGGCCCCTGGGTAGCAGCTGTGTAGGTAGCAAAAGCAAGAAGAGATAAGCTTATTAAAACCTTTAGCACATGGAGAGTTTAAACGAAGTGATTCTGATTTATCAAATCGTCTAGGTAACCTCATAATCATCTTGAATCTGATTATTTTCTGACGAAAGAACAATGGCCCCACGAGGACACTTCGCTTTGCTCCGCGTCCTAAAGGACTTCCCTGTTTTTTTGGTTCAAGTCCTCTTTAGGTCTGATTGTTCCTTCTGACGAAAGAACAATGGCCCCACGAGGACTTGAACCTCGGACCTACCGGTTATGAGCCGGCCGCTCTAACCAACTGAGCTATAGGGCCATAGATGAAGGATGATTAAAGCAGAAATAGCATCTACATATCAAGCCAGGCGAATTGTGAGCCGGAGGCGAACGAAATAATATTGCGCCGGTAGCGGCGCGGCCCGCTACTGTCGTCTTCGCAAGAAGACGAAGCAGACACTCAGTCCAACTGAGCTATAGGGCCATAGATGAAGGATGATTAAAGCAGAAATAGCATCTACATATCAAGCCAGGTAAAATCCTGTCGAAAATTTTAAGCAGTCGGGATATTTTTTTGTGCAGCTTTTATTATTAACTTCATTCTAAGCCATTGAAACTACTAGATGTGAAAAATATATAATTTCAAATTCTTAAGGGCTACCTATACTAACTCGACTATTATCGTATACCTCTATGGAGGAGGTTTTTATAAGCAGTACAAAGGAGTGTACTTCTGAAGATCGGCTCTAATATAGCAAGCTTACTAGCACAAAGAAGACTTTCTGAGTCCACAGAGTCGCTGTCTAGAATTTCAGAGAAATTATCTTCTGGTCAAAGGATTAACAGAGCCTCAGATGATGCAGCTGGGCTTGCTATCGCTGACAGCTTAAGAGCAGATACAAGGATCTTCTCTCAAGGAATTAGAAATCTTAACGACGGGATAAGTGCAATTAATATCGCCTCATCAACAATTCAACAGCTTGGTGGAATTGTGACAAGGATAATGGAGCTTGCTCAGCAATCTGCAAATGGAACTTTTAGTGTTTCCCAAAGAAAGGCTTTGGATAAAGAAGCCCAAACCCTCTCAAAGGAGTATTTAAGAATCGTTCAGTCTACCAAATTTAATGGACTTCATCTTCTTGATGGAAGTATCGATGAGTTAAGTCTTCAGGCAGCATTTAGTAAGATCTCCTCTGGAGTTGGAGGAGATAAAGGGACTGGGGAGTTTGGTAGCGCAAGTGTATTAAACCTTGGAGTTGCCCCTTCAGATACTGCAATGGGAGATGTAAATGGTGATGGATTTCTCGATATTGTGATCTCAGATTTTACCGGATATTCAATTTCATTTCAGTTAGGTAATGGTGATGGAACTTTTAGAGCCGGAATGTCCGTGTCTTCAAGTCAAAATGGTGGTGGAATATCCTTATCAGATCTAAATGGTGATGGAAATCTTGATATAATTTCTTCTGCAGGAAACGGTTATGAGATTCATCTAGGAAATGGGGATGGTTCATTTAGATCAGGTACAACTTACAACCTTGGAAATCCAGTTGGAGAGTTCTCGTTAGCTGATTTTAATGGAGATGGAAATATTGATATTGTTTCAGGGTTTGGAGGCACAAGTCTTGTAGTTTCCTTAGGAACCGGAACTGGATCTTTTCAAACTTTTGCAACTCTAACAGTTGGGCCAGGTGTTAATCGCTTATCGATAGGCGATATCAATGGAGATGGAGCGGTCGATATACTAGCTTCTTCTGGTGCGAGTGAAAATATGTTTCTATTCACCGGAAATGGAAATGGAAACTTTGGAACACTTCCTACCTTAAACGGAACCGGTGGAATTTTAGGTGATGTTAATAACGATGGATATTTAGATATCTTATCAGACACCGGAATAAGACTAGGCAATGGCAATGGAACTTTTGGAACTGAAACTGGATTTCCTGATTCTGGTACAACCATTCCCTATCTATATGATTTAAACGGCGATGGGAATTTAGACATAATCTCTGGCAATAATGGTGCTACAATCAGGCTCGGAAACGGAAATGGCACATTCGGAGCTGAATATGTATATGGAATGGGTGCAATACCTTTGGCTCCGCTGATTGGGGACTTTAATGGAGATGGGGTTTTAGATCTTGGCTCAGCGGATAGTGACAGCGGTACTTTCTACATCAGACTAGCAGCTACTGAAGATGGTATCGGAGCACTTCTTCCTTTTTCTTTAACATCTGTTGCAGATGCAAGACAGGCGATGCCAATATTAGATAGGGCTCTTGATAGTTTAACACTTCAAAATTCAGTCTTAGGTGCATTCCAGAGCAGGATAAGTGTGGCAAAAGGTCTTCTTGAATCATCTAGGGTTAACTATTCAGCAGCAGAATCAAGAATTAGGGACGCTGATATAGCGTCAGACTCTGCAGAGTACATACGGCTTCAGATACTTCAAGAGGCAGCATCAAAAGTTTTAAGAACGGCTAACTTAATTCCTGAGATTGCACTTAGTTTACTTAAAAACGGGGAGGACTAGATAAGTGAGCCCCTATTTAAAGGGGCTCGTAGTAATTACTTAGTTACAGATATAGCTAGACTTAGAGATAGTTCTTGCTAGATCTACTGATGCCTTCCTAGTAGTTTTTGCAACCTTGCTGAAGAATCTAACTGCTCGTTTCTTCTGCATTAGTGCCCTAACATCTGAATTCTGTGCAATTCCACTTAATGCACGTTTATATCGTTTTTGTTGTAGAGCTTCTAATTTAGCTACATCAGCTTCAAACTGATCTACTCCAGGATGTTGTATTAGCGTACATCTTGATGGAGGCTCATCGCACTGAATCATCACACCATGCACTGATGTAATTGCACTTCTTGCAGAGGCAACTAATGCAGCAGTCTTTTTGCGGTCAGATTTCACCTTCTTCTTGAAAGCTTTAGAGCCTTTTACTTTTAGAGCAATTTTCTCTACATCAACAACTCTTGAGCGTGCTCTTCCGTCAAAATATCCTTTAACTGAGCTATCAAGGGCTAAGATATCGTAATACGGAGCTTCAACTCTACATCCTGCAGGTACTATAAAGATCGTTGTCTGAGGAGTTGGAGTTGGAGTTCCGTTTCCACCATTTGGGGTTGGAGTTGGGGTTGGAGTTCCGTTTCCACCATTTGGAGTTGGAGTAGGCGTTGGTGTTCCATTTCCAACATCAGGTGTTGGAGTAGGAGTAGCAGTTCCACCGTCTGGAGTAGCAGTTGCTGTAGCTGTTACATCAGGCGTAATCGTACCATCAGGAGTTGGAGTACCATCTGGAGTAGATGTTCCCTCAACTGTTGGAGTAACATTCGGTGTAATAGTTGCTTCCGGTGTATTTGTAGCATTTGGAGTAGGTGTTATTGTTCCTGTGCCACCACATTCAATTGGCAGCTCTCCTAAATTAAGAGCGTTACCTAGATCATCATATCTGATTGTTGGACATGGAGTTGCTGTAGGTGTCGGATCTCCATTTCCACCACAATCTTCTACATATTGAACTTGACCATTCACAAGAACTGCTGTCGTAGGACAAGGAGTAGCAGTAGCTACCTCTGTACTTCTCGGTGTAGGAGTAGCAGTTCCAGTTCCATTTTCAGGAGTTGCTGTAGCAGTAGGTAGTCCATAACCACTACATGGATCACTTGGATCGGGAGTTGGAGTAGGTTGTTGCCCAGGATCCTCAACAGGAGTATCAACTGGACATGGGGTTGGGGTGAAAATAGAGTCTATACAGCTTGGATCCTCAGGATCTAGGCATTCTTTGGCCCAAGCGTTGTTGCATAAAACTAATAAGATTGACTGTATTAATATAAATTTAACCTTCATAAAACCTTTTAAAAAACCTTAAAGTGGTAGACCTCTTTTCTTGCCGTAATTTCTTCTATCTAATTCACATTTTTCTGCGCCATTAGCTTTATAGTAAGTTCTGTTTGAAACTTCTCTGAACTTTTGGAAAGTTTTTACTTCTTCTATAGTGAATTCTTGGTTTGTCGCTTCAATGATAACAGTAGCTAAGACATCACTTGTCTTATAATGCATTACGCATTGTGCACCTATTGGGAAAGATCCTTTAAAAGTTGGTATCATTGATTCATCAGCATAACTCGCTGATACTATTGCGAAAATTAGTGTAAATAAGCGGATTCCGTGCATACTTTTCCTTACAAAACCGTAATTCCTCCATGTATCTGAATAGTTGTTGATTTTGCTTCAGTGAATTTTTGAGTTTTTCTTAGTAGTCTTAACTAATCTTGTGTGGTATCACCCTAACCTCTTATGGGCTTTTCTTGTGGAATCGTTGGTCTCCCTAATGTAGGAAAATCTACTATCTTTAATGCTCTTACATCAGCAAAGGCTGCGTCGGCTAATTTTCCATTTTGTACGATTGAGCCAAATACTGGCGCTGTTCCTGTTCCTGATGAAAGACTTGAAAAGCTTGCGGGTTTGGCAGGTTCACAAAAGATAATTCCAACCCAGGTCACGTTTGTTGATATTGCGGGACTGATAAAAGGGGCTTCTAAGGGAGAAGGATTAGGTAATCAGTTTTTAGGACATATAAGATCCGTTGATGCCATAGCTCATGTTGTTAGATGTTTTGCTGACGGAGAGGTAGTGCATGTTGAAGGTACAGTCGATCCAGTGCGAGATATTGAGATTATCGATACAGAGCTGATGCTTGCAGACTTAGACTCAGTTGTAAAAACTAGGCAAAAGTTTGAAAAAGTAGCGAAAGGAGGAGACAAGGAAGCCAAAAGAAATGTTGAACTCGCTCTAGAGCTTGAAAAAATATTAGGTGAAGGAAAACCTGCAAGACTACTTGATGTAAAAAATACGATCTTTGAATCTTTGTTAACAAGTAAGCCAGTTTTATTTGTAGCGAATGTTGATGAGGCAAGTGCAGGACTGGAGCCAGGTGAGGGGGATAGTCCTCTTGATAAGCTCGGCAGATACGCTAAAAGTGTTAGTGCTAATGTTGTTGTGATATCAGGCAAAGTTGAATCTGAGATCTCAGAGCTTCCAAAGGAAGATCGCAAAGATTATCTTGAAACGGTCGGTCTTTCTCAGTCAGGTCTGGATAGACTTACTTTGGCTGGGTATTCATTACTCGATCTGATTACATTCTTCACTGTGGGGCCAAAAGAAACTCATGCATGGACAGCAAAAAGAGGAACATTGGCTCCTCAATGTGCAGGAAAAATTCACACTGATTTCGAAAAAGGATTCATCAGAGCTGAAGTAATATCATACTCAGATTACATCACCTACGGGGGGGAGCTAAAAGCTAAAGAGGCTGGCAAACTTCGAGTGGAAGGAAAGGAATACGAAGTTCTTGATGGTGATATCGTTCATTTTAGATTTAATGTTTAAAGAATAGTTCTTGGGGGTCAGGCCAGGAGGCCTGACCAATGTCACTTACCTTCATGGCGTAAGTGTTTAATTTAATTTGGTAAAACTTAAGGACGCAGAGGTCTCAGAGTTACGCAGAGTAGTTTGTTTTGGATAACTCTGTGAAACTCTGAGCACTCTGTGTTCAAAAATCAGTTATCAAGCACTGATAATTTAGAATTGAATGTAAGTGGCATTGGGAGGCCTGACCACTCATCCAGTAAACCTTTTCTTACTTTCTCCGATTGACCTTAAGAGGGCTTAATAGTGAGTCCAAAATAAGGGAGTAAGTTTTTATGCAGATTCAGGGAAATTATGGGGTGAGCATGCCTTATAGAATGGGCGTGGAGCAAAATGCGTCATATCAAAATCAAGCAGCTATGCCTGCTGCTCAGATGAATGAAAGTCAGAGCATTATGCAACAGATGATGGGGCTTGTTACTATGCTTGTTCAAACCGTTGTTGGTTTGGTGCAAGGGATAATGCAAGGTCAGCAAGGTAGAATGCAGCAACAGGGGGGTTCCAGTGGTGGATCATCCGGACTAGGTGGCATTCTTAATATTGGAAAAGAGCTTCTTAGTGGGTTGTTTGGCGGAAATAGTGCTTCAAAAGGAGAATCTTCAAAAAGTGATAGTGGGTTTTCACTTGGAGGATTACTTGATATCGGTGGTTCACTTCTTGGTGGAGCCGGTGGCCTCTTAAAAGGTGGATGGAACATGATAAAAGATTTTGGTGGTTCAATATTAAAAGGAATCACAAGTCTCTTTTAAGCTGAGACAAAAAAGAAGGGGGGTCTTTTTATGACCCCCCGTATTATTTTAAGTTCCCTATAAGCGGGATTCTGTTAGGCAGTTTATTGGTTTTTTGCGTTGGCAAAAAACCTATAAATTCGGCCCCACGACCATTCATCTATGCGACTTACCTAAGAGCGAGTGAACCTCCTCATTGCTCTTTTGTATCTACATTGTCTCATCCGCGCTAGCGGATGAACCAGAGATTGTCTCATCCGCGCTAGCGGATGAACCAAGAGATACTGTCTTGCTTCAGCTAGGGTTTACCAAGCCAGTGAGTTACCTCACTGCTGGTGAGCTCTTACCTCACCGTTTCAGCTACGCCACGCGGATTTACACTCGTTTTGCGCTCCAAGGAGACAAAAGCGAAGTGAAAACTCCCGTTCGGCACTTTCCTTTCTGTGGCACTTTCCGTACGTCACCGTACGCCGCCGTTAGCGGCTAGCCTAGGTTCTAAGAAGTCCCGACTTTCCTCCAAGTATCTCTACTCAGCGATCGTGCGAAGAACTTAAAACAGATCTGATTATACCGTTTATTCCTCGATAATTCCAACAATTAATCGATTACACCCAGTACAACGGGTAGGTTTAGCCTTATCCATAAAATTAGCGAATACAGGGAAGGATAGAATGACCCCGCAGGATCCGCATTTACGTTCTTTAGGTTTAACCGATGTGAGTGGCCCCATAGGGTTGGTTTGAAAAGCAATTTTAAACTCTCTGGCTAAATCTTTAGGAAGCTGTGCTTCAAGCTCTCTGATCTCTTCTTCTAAAGATACGCTACGATCTTTCAAGGATGCCTGCTCTTCTGGGTCTAGATTTTCTTGTTTAGGAGGAGGGGGAGGAGGGGCTGAAAGTGCCAAGATTCGATCTAGTTCCTGCTTTTTTCTTTCGAGAGTTTTTTTAAGAGTTGCTATTTCACGTTCCATCGCATCTTTATATTTTTTTTGGATAGTTTTTAGGGAGCGTTCCTTTAGAGCCAGGATCTCTTCATCCTGGGGGATCTCATGTTTTAGTTGAGCAATTTTCGGGTTTTCGGTTATGACTTTTGCAAACTTTGGAGGAGCTTTCTCGAATTTTTTAAGCTCTCCTGTTGTTCTAAGCAATGATGCTTTTAGCTTTGAGAGCTTTTCAAGTAGATCCTTCATAGATCCTGATAGTAACCTGAATATTCAACATTTGACTAATCTTAAGTGATTTCAGTATATTCGCGATTCCCCATAAACGTATATGGGCCGATAGCTCAGTCGGTAGAGCAGTGTTTCCCGCTCGCCGCTCTCGGCCAGGAGGAATCCTCGCTCGCTGATCGCGAGCTTCACCTCTTGTGGGCTGGCTTCTTAGCTGAAGTGTGATATACCGGGGTGTCCTTTATGGGCCGATAGCTCAGTCGGTAGAGCAACTGGCTTTTAACCAGTGGGTCGAAGGTTCGAATCCTTCTCGGCTCAATTTTTCGCGCTTGGCGCTCCGGCCCAGGGGCTTCGCCCTTCTCACGCTGATCGCGTGTTCACCCAGAAGTTTTTAAGAGTGACTAACAAGAAGGATTCGAACCTGTAGGCAGCGGAGCTGCCTACCAGAAAAAGACAATACATCAACCGATTCTGATCCACTAAACTAGAGCGCCCATAGCGGTAGAAGTATACTCTTGTAAAATTAGGGCACCAATCCTTCTCGGCTCAATTTTTCCACATAGCTCAGTCCTTGTTAGAGAAGGATTCGAACCTGTAGGCAGCGACATTTATTTTTTTTGTAACTTGGGGGTCAGGCCTCCCGGCCTGACCCCCAAGTTCTCAGCAATCTGCCTACTGATATCAGCTATCAGAGAGCCGAGAAACAGGACACGAAAAACTGAAAGACAGCAATCAACTTCACAGCCTCGAGAAAATAAACTTCTAAACTCTCTCCGCTAAAACCTCAGCTATATCTCTAACCGGAGTCTCAGAATCGATAAGCTTATTTCCATCTTCCATCATTTGAAGACAAAATGGGCAGCCTGTTGCAATGCTAGAAGCTCCTGTCGCTTTAGCTTGATTTGCCCGTATTACATTTACTCTTTCGCCAATTTTTAGATCCATCCAAAAATGCCCTCCACCGGCGCCACAGCAGAGACCTTTTTCTTTATTATGCTCCATCTCAACTATCTTTAAGCCTTTTATTTTTTTAAGAGTATCTCTTGGAGCATCATACTCTCCATTATAACGGCCTAAGTAGCATGGATCATGAAATGTTATCTCTTCATCAGAGTCAGATAATGAGATCTTACCATCAGCTAGAAGCTGTTTTAATAATACTGAGTGATGAATTATCTGAGGGCTTTTGCCGTCACCAAGATTGCCGAGTTGCGGGTATTCGTTCTTTATGGTGTTAAAACAATGTGGGCAGTTTGCAACAAGAGTTTTAAATTTTATTGATTTTAGTGTTTCAATATTTCCCTTTGCTAATGCCTGAAACAAATTTTCCTCTCCAAGCCTTCTTGCAGGATCTCCTGAGCAGCCTTCTGCGTCTCCTAATATTCCGAAACTAAGTCCAGCTTTATTCATAATCTTAACAAGAGATCTTGCAATCGCCTGCTTTCTTGGATCAAAAGCGGAAATACATCCAACCCAGTAAAGATAGTCTACAGAATCACCTGGCTTTAATATCTTTAATTCAAGATCTTTTGCCCAAGCGGTTCTACTTTCACTACTACCAAGTGGGTTTCCTGTGCTTTCTAGCGTTCTAAGGGCACTTTGTGCTTCATGAGGCATTTCGCCTCGCATTAGGACAGAACTTCTTCTGTTTTCAACGATGTGATCTACATGATTGATTCCAACTGGACATGCTTCTACGCATGCATAGCAGGTGTTACATGACCAAAACACATCAGAGTCAATTACTGTGCCGCATAGTTCATCATCTGCATTGTTTCCAATCAGTTTTGCAGATTCTTGGACAAGCGAATTAGCGCCACGATGAGATCCATTAGCTGAATAGGTTCCATTAGTTTTTTGAACACCACTTTTTGCTAGAAGAAGATTCTGTAGAAGGTAGCTATCAGTTTTCGATGGATTTTTGCCAAACTTTTTATCAGAGTTTAGAGCCAACATGTGATTTCTTGAATCGAGGATTAACCATTTTGGAGAAAGTGGTTTGCCAGACATATACGCAGGACAAACATTCTGACACCTACCACAGCTAGTGCATGCATCAAGATCAAGTAGCATCTTCCATGTGTAATCTTTAATCGATGATGTTCCAAACTGAACCTCCTCTTCAGTTTCCATCAACTTTTCTATATCGCCAGGGAAGGGAAGTGCGCCACGTGGTCTATCTGATCTTCTAAAGTAAAGATTAAGTGAACTTGAGATGATATGAAAAAACTTAGTGTAGGGAAGGAGTGCAAAAGCAACAAAAAAAGTTAAAGCATGAAACCACCAGGTAAAAAGATGTAATCCTTTTAGAATCTGATCTGGGACTCCCCAGAAAAACTTTGAGACTACCCAGCCTACAGGAGAATATAGTGCCCATGGGTCATTTGTGACTTTAATTCTAAAACCTTCAAGCAGGTACCCCTGAAGGCAAAGAACAAATAAAACCCCAAGCATTATCCAATCCGCAGGTCTAGTATGAATAAGATCTGGTCTTGCGATTAACCTTCTATATGCAAAAGCTCCAATACCGATCATGAGTCCAAGACCAAAAATATCGCTTAAAACTGTAACGGCTAAATAGAAATTACCGTGATAGATTTTTATTCCAAAATCATGATCTAACATCACCATAGTAGTGGTGAAGGTGAGCACTAAAAATCCAAAATAAACCAACATGTGCGCTAGCCCAGCTTCACGTTCCCGGCTTACACCACGTTGCATTAGTACCCAGGATACAGCGTCATTGAATCTTGCTAGATAGTTTCCTGTATTACCTGGGGAGGGACGCCCCCCGCACCAAAGTAAAACCCTGTGATAAACAGAACGCCCTAATACAATTAAAGATATTACGAAGACTAAATACATCATTATTGTATGGGCGGGATGCGAAACGTTCCACATGATCTCACGGGTTGGCATACAGGATCTTTTAACCCTAAATACCTAAAATCGCGATACATATTTTTGAATCTAGAATAGGTAATTTCGAGTCTAAATATATGTGTCAGAGGAAATTTCTAACGGGGAAACACGTGCTGAACTAAGCGCAACCGCTGTTGGGCGGCTAATGGGCTTAGCAACCAGCTCAGATCTGAAAATTCTTGAGGGTAAGATTGATCTTCTAATTCAGAAATCCGCTGCAATGGCAGCCAAAGTAGAGAAGTTAAGTCAGGAAGTTGCAAGATTACCGAGTGGTGCAGATTTAGAGAGAATCGACGTGCATGTTGGAGCAATTAAGGCAATCGTAAAAGAACTTTTAGAGAAATAGTTTATGTCCATAAGAAATAAGATCGAAAAGTCGAAAGGGAAGTCCTATACGCTTGATCTTCGTATTCATAGTCCTGCCAGTTTAGGGTATCAATCAATTCAAGGGATCGAAACCGCAGATGCATTAGTGAGGCTATGCAAGGTTAAAGGAATTGATGTAATCGCAATCACTGATTCAAATAGTGGTGAGTATATTGATAGAGTAGTGAGCTCTGCAAAAGATCATCCACTTTTAGTTTTACCTGGAGTCGAAATAAGGTGCAGATTAGCTGAATGTGATGATGTAACTTTAGCCTGTATCTTTCCTGAAGGTGCAGGAAGTACATTGGTAGAAAGCTTTCTTGAAAGATTAAATATTCCGAAAAAAGCACGAGGTAGGACTGACCACGTAGTCTCACAAGATCTCAGTTCGATTATTGAGCTAGTTGATGAATTTAATGGTGTTGTTATCCCATGTAGAATGGATAAGACCCCGCAAAGGATGAGAGTTCTTCCGATCCTTGTAGAGGAATTTGGTTTCAGGACTTTTGAGTTAGCTTACGGGGATACTGCCAAGTTTTTTAAGAAAAAATGGCCTAAGCTTAAATTTAACTTAATAAGCTTCTCAGAAGCTAAAGCTCTTGCCCAAGTGGGGAGCAGAACGGCTAAGGCGAAACTTCCAAAGCCAGGGATTGAAGGGATTAGGGAGTATGCAAAACGAGAGAGTATTGTTTTAAGTACCCAATAAACAGCTCTCTCAGCTTAGCCTCTGATAAGGACTGGTTAAAACCAGTCCAGGCAGATTGCTCTTGTGACTGGTCTGGCTTTCTTGTCCTCCGTAGCTACCAGCGGAGGGGGGGGAAGCCTGACCTTTCACTAGGGAGTAATTATAACCAGCTCAGCTAAAATCACTGAATAATTGTGATTCTTTCTGAGAAGAAGTATCCTCTAAATAAAGATGAGTGAGCAGAAATCTAAGGGCACCTTTGTTTGGGTTGTCCTATTTGTTTTTATACTAATATTTTATTCTCTGGTTTCAAGGGAAAAACCAGCTACTTCAGATAGGAGCTATTCTGAGTTTTTAGAAACTGTAAAAAGAAATGATGTTCATAAAGTTACGATAGAAGGTAATACAATAGAGTGGAAACCAAACTCATCTACCGATTCTTTTAAAACTGTAGCACCCAATGACCCTAATCTGATCGAAAAGCTTCAAGAAGCGGGTGTTGAAATCGTTGTTAAAGAGCCAGGTGGTCAATCGGTCTGGATGCTGATCCTTGTTAACTCGATTCCGATTCTACTCCTAATTGCGATCTGGATCTTTTTTATGCGTCAGGTGCAGATGGGTGCAGGTAAGGGGATGAGCTTTGGAAAATCTAAAGCTAAGCTTCTAACAGAAAGCAGTCAGAAGGTTACATTCAAAGATGTAGCAGGGATTGATGAGGCAAGATCTGAATTAGAAGAGATAATAGATTTTCTAAAGGATCCCAAAAAATTCACAAAACTTGGAGGCCGAATTCCAAAAGGAGTTCTTTTAATTGGTTCGCCCGGTACTGGAAAAACTCTTCTTGCAAAAGCTATAGCAGGGGAAGCAGGGGTTCCTTTCTTTAGTATATCCGGCTCTGATTTTGTTGAGATGTTCGTTGGAGTTGGAGCTTCGAGAGTTAGAGATCTATTTATACAGGGTAAAAAGAATGCCCCATGTATTATCTTTATCGATGAGATTGATGCAGTAGGTCGACATCGTGGAGCTGGAATGGGTGGCGGTCATGATGAGCGCGAGCAGACTTTAAATCAGCTTCTTGTAGAGATGGATGGCTTTGAAAGTAACGAGGGGGTAATCCTTATCGCTGCGACAAATAGACCTGATGTTTTAGATCCAGCACTTTTAAGACCCGGTAGATTTGATAGACGCGTTGTTGTCCCACGGCCTGATATAAAAGGAAGGCTTGGAATATTAGAAGTTCATGCAAAACGTACACCTTTAGCCCCTGATGTTGATTTAAACAAGATTGCACGAGGTACTCCTGGATTTTCGGGTGCTGACTTAGAGATTCTAGTAAATGAAGCAGCGCTTCGAGCAGCAAGAAAAAATAAAGACAAGGTCTATAGTGAAGATTTCGAATACGCTAAAGACAAAGTAATGATGGGGGCAGAGAGGAGATCTATGCTTCTTTCTGAGAAGGAAAAAGAGACTACTGCTTATCATGAAGCAGGTCACGCTCTTGTTGCTAAGCTTTTGCCCAATGCAGACCCTGTCCATAAGCTTACTATTGTTCCTAGAGGAATGGCGCTTGGTTTAATGCAGCAGCTTCCAGAGCAGGATAAGCACACCTATTCAAAAAAATATTGGCTAGATCAGTTAGCAGTATTCTTTGGTGGTAGAGTCGCAGAAGAACTTGTGTTTGACGACATGAATACTGGAGCAAGTTCCGATATTGAGCGTGCAACTCAGATTGCAAGACGAATGGTTTGTGAGTGGGGAATGAGTGAGAAACTTGGACCAGTTCACTACTCTTCAAGAGATGAACATGTATTCCTTGGAAAGGATTTAGGAAAGCCAAAAGAACACTCTGAGACCACCCAAGTTGAGATAGATAATGAAGTAAGAGGAATTCTAGATTCTCAGTATAAAATTGCTAGGAAGATTATCTCAGAAAATCTCGATACACTTCATAGATTAGCAAAAGGGGTTCTTGAAAGAGAGACTCTTGATTCTGATGATATCGAAAAGATAATGAAAGGCGAGACGCTTCCACCGCTCCCAGAGCCTGTAGCTACAACGCCGAAGAAAGCAACGAATGAAGCAGAAGAAGCTTCTCCGCGTGGAGTGCCAGTGCCAGCATGAACTGGACGGTTTGGGCACGAACCATCGCTGATATAGCAATCGTATCGTTTATAACCTATCACATTCTCATAGCCTTCAGAAGAACCAGGGCAGCACCAATGGTGTTTGGTCTTGCTGCAATCTTTGCACTGTATTTTATCTCAAAAAGTTTAGGGCTAGTAACAGTTGCCTGGATTCTTAGTTCTTTTCTTGGATCAATCATTATAATTCTAGTTGTTTTATTTCAAGATGAGCTAAGACGTGGTCTCACTAAGGTCGGGCTACAAAGAATGTTCAAAAAATCAGGCTCAACTGTATACGATAAAACGGTTGAAGATCTCACACTTGTTGCCTCCAGACTTTCTAAAAACAAAGTTGGTGCTTTAATTGTAATTCAAAGAGAGGTTGGTCTTGATGAGTTTGTTGAAGAAGCAGTACAGCTTGATGCAATATTAAACAGGAAGCTCCTTTATGCAATCTTTATGAAGGACTCACCACTTCATGATGGAGCTGTGCTAATTGAAGAGGGTAGAATTAAGGCAGCAGGGTGTGTTCTGCCTCTCAGTTTTAGCCCAGATATTGATCCTAACCTAGGAACCAGGCACAGAGCTGCTTTAGGGATCTCTGAACAAAGCGATGCTATAACTATTGTTGTATCAGAAGAGAACGGTGCTATCTCATTAGTTCGTGATGGACGGATGGTCAGAAACCTAGATGCAGCTATGTTAAGAGACTCACTTCATAGACTTCTTCAGGCTCAGCCAAGTGTTGAGCAAGAGATAGACGAGCCGGAGCGCGAGTCATGAGACATTTCGGACTAAAGATTATCTCTGTTGTAATAGCAATTTTAGCATGGATGTTTGTAACCTCAGATTCAAATATTACTAAGCGACAGATAGTAATACCGATAGAATATAAAAATTTAAATAGTGATAAAGTAGTGGTATCTGATCTCAATCGAGAGGTTCGGGTTACTGTAAGAGGGCCAAGCTTTTTGGTGCAACGCACAGAAAATAGCCCTCCTGTTTTTAGAGTTGAGATACCAAAAACAGCAAGCTCAACTCAGCGAATAGTTTTACGAAAAGAAGACTTGGATATTCCTTTCCCTCTAGAAGTCACAGATTTGGAGCCGAACACTTTCGATGTACAGCTTGATAATTTAATTCAGAAGAAAGTTCCCATTAAAGTTGCAATTGACGGAAATCCTCCCAAAGAACTACAGCTAAAATCTGTTTCTCCTGATCCAGAACGAGTTCAGGTTAAAGGAGGAGAAAGAGTTCTTAGAAGGATAAAAGAGATAGAAACTGAAGTGCTAAGGTTAGATGAGCTAGATTTTGATCTAACAGGAGGGGCGATAAGAATTCCTGTAAGTCTTATTACTCCTATAGCGAATGTTACATTAGATTCTCAGGCTGAAGTAAGCATTGTCACAGAGCCTGTAATCATAAAAAAGCGATTCAATAAAGTTTTAATCAATGGCGAACAGAAGAGCTTCTCTTTCGAGGTAGAAGGTGCCCAAGGAATACTTAATAAGATTGAGATACTTGAAGGCTCTTTGGATTCGCAGGGCAAAATTACTGTTCCTGATGGGCAGGGGTATAAATTTTTAAGGAAGTTATGAAGAGAAGTTATTTTGGAACCGACGGAATTAGAGGGGTTGCAAATTCTAACCCTCTCACCCCAGAAACAATGGTTAGACTTGGAAAGGCGATAGCTAAAGTATTCCTGGCTCATAAAGGTAAGCACAGAGTTCTGATAGGAAAAGATACAAGGCTTTCTGGTTATATGCTTGAGACGGCACTTTCTGCAGGGATTACCGCGATGGGTGCTGATGTTCTTTTAGTAGGGCCTGTTCCAACACCTGGAGTTTCCTATCTTACAAAGAGTATGAGGGCTGATGCTGGAATAGTAATTTCAGCTTCTCATAATCCTTTTGAAGATAATGGGATAAAGATATTCGGTGCCGATGGCTTAAAGCTAAGTGATGCAATTGAGCAGGAATTAGAGGATCTTCTTTCTTCTAGTGCTCTTGATGAAGAAGTTGCTAGCCCATCATCAATAGGAAAAGCAACAAGGATAAATGATGCGATAGGTAGATATACAGTATTTTTAAAGAGCCATTTTCCTCGTGAGTTGTCGATTGAAGGAATAAAGATCGGATTAGATTGTGCTAATGGAGCGGCATATGTTGTAGCTCCGCAAACATACCTAGAACTTGGGGCCGAGGTAGTTTCAAGAGGGGTAAGTCCAAATGGAAGAAACATCAATGCTGGTTTTGGAAGTTTGTACCCTGAAGTCGTAGCAAAACTTGTTAAAGAGCAGAACCTGGATATTGGAGTTTCACTGGATGGTGATGCCGATCGATGTATCCTTGTTGATGAAGAAGGAAGAGTTCTTGACGGCGATGCTATGTTAGCTATTGCAGCAATTCATCTAAAAGAGAAAGGAAAACTAAGAGGTGATGGAGTAGTTGGGACTGTAATGAGTAATCTTGCTTTAGAAGTGCTACTTCGTGAAAGAGGGATAAGTTTTGTGAGAGCACCTGTCGGAGATAGATATGTTCTTGAGGAGCTTACTAAGAACGATTATATCTTAGGTGGCGAGCAATCAGGGCATATGATTTTTAAGGATATTTCTCCTGCAGGAGATGGAATTTTAACTTCCCTAATGATTCTTTCGATAATGGCAGAAACCGGTAAAAAACTTTCTGAACTAGCGGCTGATTTTAAACCTTTCCCTCAGAAGTTGATAAATGTACCTGTTGTGACTAAACCACCACTTGAATCTCTTCCTGAGGTAGAAACTGCACTTAAGAAAGCACAAAATACCCTTGGAGATCTGGGCAGAGTACTTGTTAGATATTCCGGAACTGAAAATAAAGTCCGAGTTATGGTTGAAGCAAGAGATGAGAGTCTTTGCAAACAAACTGCACAAGACGTTGCAGTAGTCCTTGAAAAAGAAATAGGAGCAATTTGATTCCGCTTCCTTCAGCTCTTGAGATGAAGGAAGCCGACGCCAAAGAGATACGAGCGTTAGGTGGAGATGAGTTTTCTCTAATGGAGCGAGTATCGTTGGCTATTAGTGATGCGATGGCCTCAGAGATGATCCCATCATCTGTATTAGTGGTTTGTGGGCCTGGCAATAACGGGGGAGATGGTCTTTGTGTTGCAAGGTTTCTTCTGGAAAGAGGAGTTTCAGCTAAAGCGCTCAGAATCCCTTCCTCACATTATTCAAAGAGTAATGAAAAGGCTTTTCAAATATTCCCAAAATCACATCTTGTTCAAACGTTAATAGAAGCAGATTTATATATTGATGCATTATTAGGAGCTGGACAAAAATTACCCCTAAAAGAAGAGATCAAAAAATGGATCCCTAAAGGGAAAAGAGTTTGGTCGATTGATATTCCGACAGGGGTCGATGTGGATACTGGGGAGGTTGATAAAGATTATGCTCCACCCGAAAAAACCTTTGTTGTTCAGGCTATAAAGCGTGGAATGAGTCAGTGTGATTGTGGTGAGCTTATTGTTGTTGAAACTGGAATTAAGATTGAATCAACTCAGTTTGAAGTATTATCTATTGCAGCGGCTAAACCTCAAAGAAAAGAGCGAGGTCATAAGTATGACTCAGGGCCTGTAGGTATTGTAGCTGGCACGATGAAGGGAGCGTTTAACTTCGTAGTAGATGGAGTTAAAGCATCAGGTGCTTCATTGATTATCGGCTTAGGAGAGTTTGAAGCTCCGGATGAAGTGATAATGTCTCATGAAATAGATCAATTTTTTGCTAAAAAACTCAAATCTTTAGTTGTTGGTCCAGGTCTTGGAAGTAAAAAGTTTGATCTTAAAAATATTGATATTCCAATAGTGATAGATGCAGATGGATTAAAGCAGATTGAAGGACTTAAGTTCGGTAAAAAAGCAATTTTAACACCTCATAGGGGAGAAGCTAAAAATTTACTTGGACGGGATATCAAAGATCCATTTATGGATACTTTAGAATTAGCAAAAGAGTTTCAAGCTTATGTGCTTTTAAAAGGTCCAGGAAGTATAATTGGAACACCTGAAGGTAGAGGGTTTGTTTTAAGTAAGCCTAATCCTAATCTTTCACTTGGTGGAAGTGGGGATGTTTTGGCAGGTTATATTGGTGGATTAATTGCACTAGGATTATCGCCACTTGAAGCACTAAAAAGAGCACTTTTAGATCAATCTAAAGTGCCAACTAGACCTACTCTAGTTTCAGCCTCTGAGATTGCGGAGCATTTAAGGGAGCTGTGAAGTTTTTACTGAACCCAATAAACCTGAAAGGTAAGAAAGTAGCACTGTGCGGTGAGCTTGGAGCAGGAAAAACTTATTTTGTTAGAAACTGGCTCAGAGAGCAGGGAGTAAATGAGGATGTCCCATCTCCAACTTTCTCCCTTGTTCAGCAATATTCGCTTAAAGATAAATGTTTAGTTAGTCATTGGGATCTTTATCGACTAACAAAAATTCCAGATGATTTCTGGTTTGATGATGCTGATACTGTCTTTATAGAATGGGCAGATAAATTTCCTGAATGTTATAAAATAATCGATATTTTTCTCTTTTTCTCTCTCTTAGAAGATGGAAATAGGGTGAGTTTTGGGTTTGAGAAGGGGGTGAGAATCCCTTATTCAGCTGTCGGCTTTCGGCAAACAGCTAACGGCTTACAGAGAGACGGAGAACGGTGATACGTAGAACTGAGAAAAAATAACATATTTTTTGACACCCCACATAATTAATGCAAAATAGTACCCCTGTGTTAATCGTCAAGAAATTTGGAGGTACTTCAGTTGGAAGTATCGAGCGGATAAAGCATGTAGCAAGCCTTCTTCAAGGTAAGGGGAAGTTATGTGTCGTAGTTTCTGCCATGGCTGGTGAGACTGACAGATTACTAAAACTTGCAAGCTCTGTAACTTCTGATCCTGAACCGCGAGAAGTTGACGCGCTTCTTGGAACTGGTGAACAGGTAACAGCGAGTCTTTTAGCAATGGAGCTAATTTCAAGAGGTGTAAAAGCAAGAAGTTTTGACGGATCGCAAGCAAGAATCTCAACTGATGGTATTCATAGACATGCAAAGATAACAGGAATTGATACATCAGAGCTTTTAGCTTCAATCGACAGAGGCGAAATTCCCATCGTAACTGGATTTCAAGGAGTTGATACTAAAGGTGACACAACAACTCTTGGAAGAGGTGGATCTGATATTTCAGCAGTTGCACTTGCAGCAGCACTTAAAGCTAAGGAGTGCCATATCTATACAGATGTTGAAGGAGTATACAGCACGGATCCTAGGATCGTTCCAAATGCAAGATTGCTCCCTAGAATCTCTCACGAGGAGATGCTTGAGCTTGCAAGCTTAGGTGCAAAAGTTTTGCATCCAAGGTCAGTTTACTTTGCAATGGCATATAAGGTGCCACTTGTTGTTAGATCCACTTTTGTTGAAGGAGAGGGGACATGGATCGTTCCCGAGGAGGAATTAATGGAGAAGCCTATCGTATCTGGAATTACATACCGGACTGATGAAACTAAAATTAGAATTGCAAAGGTTCCTGGTGGCATAGAATCAATAAAGAGAATTTTTGTAACTTTGGCTGAAAGAGGGATCTTTGTTGATATGATCTCTCAAACTGGAAGCTCAGAAGGGAAAACTTCAATAAGCTTTACTGTTCTTGATGAGCAAGGAAAAGATGCCCTTAAAATTGTAGAAGATGCTTGTAGAGAGCTTAAAGCATCTGAAGTTGCAGTAGATACCGATATTGCAAAAGTTTCTGTAGTTGGAGTTGGGATGAGATATCATACAGGAGTTGCTGCTGATCTCTTTACTGTGCTTGCAAGAGAAGGGATTGAGGTATCTATGATATCAACCTCTGAGATTAAGGTTTCAATACTTGTTCCAAGAAAATACTGTGAACTAGCTGTAAGAGCCCTTCATGATGCGTTCCTTGTAGAGGTTTCAGTAGAGAAATAACTGTATAAAATCTCTAGTTTAACTAATTTAAACTTTTAGGCTTGGCTTAAATCATAAAAGTGCTAGACTCCCCCACATGGAAGCTTCTGTAGTATCAGGATTGGGAGAAATTTTCCCTTGGGTCTTTAGAAGAGAGGCATATATTTTTGAGGCTTTTGATAAGCTTCATGTTGTTCTAAGAGTAGGAACTGATCAGCCGATAGTAATACGAGAGTTCGGAGCTTCACTTAATAATACAAGAACATTTTTAACTTCTCTGATAAACGCCTCAGGTTCTGTGATAGAACTTCTTGAGCTTTGTACACTTGAGAGTGATCTTAAGCGAGCAGTAGCTAGAGGTGGTGCTGTGGTTTTTAGAAATCAAAAAGATCTACCTAAAGAGATTGAGGCTGAAGATATAGTTTCACTAAGCCAGGCGTTAGAAAGTTATTAGATCTTATACTTGGGGGTCAGGCTGTTGGGGGTCAGGCCGGAAGGCCTGACCAGACGTAATTCTTGCCTGTTCAGGCCTCCCGGCCTGACCCCCAAGCACCATCACTTCTTATCCAGATATTTTTTTAATTTCTTCTCAGTTTTCTCCCCAACCCCTTTTGCATCGATAAGAGTTTTAGATCTAAGAATTTCTTTAGCTAGCTTATCACCTACACCTGGAATAAGAATTAGCTCTCTTTCTGAGAAATCTTTAATTTTACCTCCAATCGCCATAGTGTCTTCTCCTTCAAGAATAAGGAGATGGCCTAAGGTTTTTGAGTGCCAACTTAAATAAAAAATAGAACCAAGAAGAATCAGACTAATAGGTATAAGAAATTTTCTCACTCTTTAAGAGTAATTCGGTCAGAGTTTAAAAAAGTTTCCTATGCAACGGCTCTAAGTTTCTTTTCCTCAGTGTCTCTTGCCCTTGCTCGCTCCTGATCTTGTTCCTGCTCGAGCGCCTCTCTTGATTCTCGTTTTCTAGAAGCCTGCTCATTAGTTCCACGAGCTTTCTCAGCTCTAATCTGTTGATCTCTATCAGCTTGTTTGCTGTTTCTAGTGGCTTCAGAAGCTGCTGCCTGGGCTGCTTGGCCTTGGGAAACGAAGGCTCCGCTGCTGGCTCCCACTCTTTGCGTCATATCACCTGCCATAGTATTATTCTCCTCTTAACTATCTTTCGGATGCACTTTAGGTTCCCTTTATGAATGGTGGCTCTTTTATCAATTTTGACGCAAATGCAACTTATGGAGTTCTCCCTGAGGTGGCTGAGGAAGTTTTATCTAATCATTCTAGATACTTAAACCCAAGCTCAATTCATAGAGGTGGCCAGGTAGCCAGAGCTGCCATAGAAGACGCAAGAGAAGAGATTAGAACCCTAATAGGGGCAGATAGACGGGATAGGATAGTATTCACCTCAGGTGCCACAGAAAGTAGTAATTCTGCCATTAGTTCAGCCCTTTCTGGGGCAACCCGCGAAAATAATCTTGTTTGTTCTAATGTGGAGCACCCGGCCGTTTTAGAAACATGCAAATCATTCGATAAGGTTGAGTGCAGGATTTGCGAGCCTGAAAAGTTAAGGGAAAAAGTTGATGAAAATACAAGACTTGTAACTTTAATGCTTGCAAACAATGAGACCGGAAAAGTTTATAAAGTTTCAGAGCTTTTTACATATGTAAAAAGTAACTTTCCCTGGATTCCAACTCATTCAGATTGTGTACAAGCGCTTGGAAAAGTAGAGATCAATTTTAAAGAACTCTTTGCTGACACAATCTCAATTTCAGGACATAAAATTGGTGCATTCTCTGGTGTTGGAGCCTTAATAATCAAAGATGGAGCACAATTTAAACCTCTAATCCACGGGGGGCCACAAGAGGTAAGGTTTAGAGCTGGCACTGAAAATACCTTAGGAATTATCTCTTTTGGTATTGCTGCAAGAATTGCCAGACAAAAATTCGAATCAAGAATCGTAAGATATAAAGCTATGAAGCTATGGTTCTCAGACAAACTTGAAAGTGAGCTTACGAGAAAACAGATCCCTTATCAGATTAATTTTAAAGATGAAGACTCACTCCCGAATACTTTGCACGTTAGATTTCCTGGACGAAAGGCCGATGATCTTTTAATAGCACTTGATCTAGAGGGAGTACTAGTTTCAGCAGGGAGTGCTTGTGCATCAGGAAAACCAGAAAGCTCGCATGTTCTTTTAGCTCATGGGTTCAGTGAGGATGAAGCAAAAGAGTGTTTAAGAATTAGCTTTAATGCAGAAACCAGATTTGAAGAGTTAGCCTCTGGTCTTGAGGCTTTAGTAAGGTGCTTATGAGAGTCGTTGTAGCCATGTCAGGCGGAGTTGATTCTTCAGTAGCAGCACTGCTTTTGAAAGAGAAAGGTGTTGAGGCAGTAGGAGTTTCGATGCAAGTTTGGGATTATCGAAATAATGGTGGCTGTTTGAGTCGAGCTACCTGCTGCGCACCTGATGATTTCACAGATGCAAGAAAAACCGCTTCGAAAATTGGGATTCCTTATTACGTTTTTGATTTCGAAAAGACTTTCAAGTCAGAAGTTATCGATAAATTTGTAGATTCTTATAATAAAGGGATCACTCCTAATCCATGTATCGACTGTAACTCAAAAGTAAAGTTTAAAGAGTTACGTGAAAGAGCGAGATCTTTTGGTGCTAACTCTGTAGCAACTGGGCACTATGCGCAGATTAAAGAGGTAGATGGTAGATTGAGATTGTATAGAGGCGCAGACAGAGAGAAAGATCAAAGCTACTTTCTCTATTCAATTACATATGAGGAGTTAAAGGAGACAAGCTTTCCTGTTGGGCATCTTACAAAACCAGAAGTGAGAAAACTTGCAGAAGGTGCAGGACTTCCAACTGCAGATAAACCTGAATCTCAAGATATCTGTTTTGTTTCAGGAAAAAATAGCGACTTTATAGCTAGAATCGGTAAACCCCCCGCTGGTTATCTTGTTTCTACAACAGGAGAAAGACTTGGTGCTCACGACGGAATTCATGAGTTTACTGTAGGGCAAAGAAAGGGGATTAAGATCGGTGGCCTTTATGAGCCGCTGTATGTTGTTGAGATACGCCCCGAGAGTAATGAAGTTGTAGTAGGAACAAAGAAAGATCTTGAGAGAGAGAAGTTTTTTATAAAAGATTTTGCCTTTCTTTACCCTGATGAAGATAGATTTGAAGGAACAATACAGGTCAGATCTCGTCACCGCGGTTCTCCTGCCAAAGTTGAGATAGTAGATGGTGGAGCTTGGGTAACATTAACTGAAGAAAGCTGTGTAATTGCTCCAGGGCAAGCTGCTGTATTTTATAATGGTGATGAGCTTTTAGGTGGAGGGCGAATTGGACGAGCTTGAAACCTTGATTGGATACACATTTAAGAACAAGAGTCATCTTGAAACTGCACTTACTCATTCGTCAATGAGAAGTCAGGATCACTATGAGCGTTATGAATTCCTAGGGGATGCTGTAATAGATTTAGTTGTAGCTAAGTTGCTGATTGATGCACATCCTAATAGTCCAGAAGGAGAGCTTTCAAAGATGAGAGCTACACTTGTGAGTAGTAATGGATTAAGTCAGGCTGGAAGAGAGCTCGGTCTCGAGAGGTTTATACGAGCCAAGCAGGGAATGAATCAAAATCTAGTTGCAGATGTTGTTGAAGCACTTTGTGGTGCGGTCTTTCTTGATTCAACTTTCGAAGAGGCATTTAAATTTGGGGAGCTGCTATTCAAAGATCGTGTAAAAACAGTTTCTCCAAGAGATCCTAAAACAGAGCTTCAGGAACTTCTTCATCAATTAAATAAAGAGCCTCCAGTTTATGAACTTGAATCAACTGAAGGTCCAGATCATGCGCCTACATTTTCTTCAGTTGTGAAAATAGAAGGCCAAGTTTTAGGTCGTGGTCAAGGTGAGTCAAAGAAGCTATCTCAAGCTAGAGCAGCAGAGGAAGCGCTAGAAAAATTAAAAGAGGTAGTATGAGTGTTCCTGTAGTAGCTGTGATTGGAAGAACAAATGTTGGGAAATCCTCACTTTGTAATGCAATTTTAGGTTTTCGTACCGCGATAGTTGATGACACCCCAGGTGTTACAAGAGACAGACAAGCTTTTATGGTTAATCGATATGAATTTCCGTTCTGGCTCGTTGATACTGGAGGAGTTATAGGGGATGAAGATGCTGAAATGGAGCCACTCGTAAGAGATCAAGCTGAGATAGCTATTTCAGAGGCAGATATTATCTTATGTGTATTTGATGGGATAAATGGTCCTCAGGAATCCGATAGAGAAGTTGTGAGACTACTTAGAAATTCTGGAAAGAAGATCTTGTATGTGATCAATAAATGCGAAAAGAAAGAAACTAAAGAGTCTAGTGTTGAGTTTTTTGGATTAGGAATCGATGAACCGTTTCTTGTCAGTGCTGCACATCGGCAAGGAATTGGTGAGCTCGTTGCAAGGATTAAAGATGAGGCGCTTTCGATTGGAAAGTTTAAAGAAGGGCTAGTTAGAGCTGATAAAGGTATCAGGATCTCTTTAGTAGGAAAGCCTAATGTAGGTAAGTCTACTTTAGTGAATACATTATTGGGCAAAAAGCGAGTAGTAGTTGCAGATAAGCCAGGCACTACTCGAGATTCGATTGAAGTTTCTGTAATTAGAGATGGCCAGCTTTATACAATTATTGATACAGCAGGTCTTAGAAGAAAATCTAATATCGAAGAAGGAAGTGTTGAGAGGTACTCAAGTCTAAGAACCACAAAGTCAATTGCTGGTAGCGATGTTGTAGTATTAATTTTAGATGCCACTGAAGGGATTCCAAGCGATCAGGATAAAAAAATAGCAACTTTAGCTCATGATAAAGGAAAAGGTCTTATTATTGTCCTCAACAAATGGGACATAGTTGAGGAAAAGTCCACTAAGGCTTTTGAAAATGCAGTAAGAGACGCATTTAAGTTTGCTCCGTATGCTCCTATATTATTTGTTTCTGCTTTAACCGGAAAAAAATGCCCGAATATCCTAGATCTTGCTAAGGAAGTTTATGAGGCAAGGGAAACTAGATTACCAACAGCAAAACTTAATCGAACTATCGAAACTGCTGTTTTAAAAGTTCCTCCTCCTGTATATAGAACAACACCTATTAAATTCTTTTTTGCAACCCAGATAGGGGTTGCTCCACCAACTATTGTAATCTTTTGTAATCATCCTAAGGGGGTATCAGCCCAGTATGAACGATACCTTCTAAAAGCGATTCGTGAAGAGTTTCCTTTGACGGGAACCGAAATCAGGGTAGTATTCAGAAAGAAATCCGAAAAAGGAGCCTCAAAAGAGAAACATGAAGAGGAAGAGGGTATAGAGTATGAGCGTTTTGATTCTTGATTTTGGTTCTCAGTTTACGCAGCTAATTGCGAGACGTGTGAGAGAGCATAAGGTTTATTGTGAAATAAAACCCTGCACAGAAACACCAGATAAAGGAGAGTTTGAGGCGATTATACTAAGTGGTGGGCCTTCAAGTGTAACTGATCCAGATTCACCTCAGTTTGATACAGGCTGGTTTTCAGTTGGTCTTCCAATATTAGGTGTTTGTTACGGGATGCAGCTTATGGCTCATCATCTTGGAGGGGAGCTTTCAAAGGGTGAAAGCCGTGAATATGGCCAGAGTTTTATAGATCTTGTTGGTGAGAGCCCATTATTTCACGGGGTTCCATCTTCTAGAGTTTGGATGAGCCACGGTGATCATATCAAATCTCTGCCTAAAGGTTTTAATACCATCGCTAAAAGTGTTGGTGCTCCAATAGCAGCTATGGCAAACCTTGAGAAAAAAATGTTTGCAGTGCAATTTCATCCTGAAGTCGTTCATACTCAGTTTGGTAGAGAAATTTTAGGGAATTTCCTATTTAGGATCGCTCAGTGTAAGCCTGTTTGGACAGCTGGTAACTTTATTGAAGAAACCGTAGAGAGACTTAAGCGCGAAGTTCCAAATGATGCCCATGCTATATGTGCACTAAGCGGTGGTGTTGATTCAACAGTAGCAGCAACTCTGGTGTCAAAAGCTCTAGGTAAGAGACTTCATTGTATTTTTGTTGATAATGGCCTTTTACGAAAAGATGAAGGAGATAAGGTTGAAAAAGCAGTCTCTGATATTGGACTACAAGTTAAGAGAGTTAACGCACAGGAGAGATTTTTATCTGCACTAAAAGGTATTACTGATCCTGAGGAAAAGAGAAAGATTATCGGAAGAGTATTTATTGAAGTTTTTGATGAAGAAACAAAACGAATTCCAGAAGCTCAATATCTTGTTCAAGGAACTCTTTACCCGGATGTAATAGAGAGTGTCTCTGTTAGAGGGCCATCAGCAACCATTAAAACTCACCATAACGTAGGGGGGCTACCTCCTGATATGAAGCTTAAGCTTATTGAGCCTCTAAGGGAGCTATTTAAGGATGAAGTTAGGGTTATAGGCCGCGAGCTTGAAGTACCTACTCAGATACTTGAAAGGCAACCGTTCCCAGGTCCTGGGCTTGCAATAAGAATATTAGGCGAAGTAACAGATGAGAGATTAAGAATCCTAAAAGATGTTGATGCTATATTTCTTGAAGAGATAAGAGAAGCAGGACTTTATAGAACCCTTTGGCAGAGTTTTGCAGTTCTTCTACCAATTCAAAGTGTTGGGGTTATGGGTGATGGAAGAACTTATGAGATGACAGCAGCACTGAGAGCAGTAACATCTGAGGATGGAATGACTGCTGATTGGGTTTATCTTCCAGATGAACTTTTAAGAACCGCTTCAAATAGAATTATTAATGAAGTTAAAGGTGTAAATAGGGTCGTACTTGATATCTCAAGTAAACCGCCAGCTACGATTGAGTGGGAGTAGAAGCTTCTGCTTTTAGCATTTTACCCCTTGGTGTTCTGGGATTGTCAGTTGGAATTTTTTTATCACGCTTTAGATCAACTCTAAAAATTCCTAAAGACTCCTCATATTCGTATCCCATTGTATCAGCAACTTTATTGTACCTGCTAGCTTCAGGTGCATAAAATTTCTTTCGACCTTTCTCGCTTCCAGTCCACGGATTATCTTTACCTGGAAGAATCTGTGTTGATGGAATTCCTAAGCTATGAGCGATGTTTTCGGCACATCTGATAAGTAGTAGATCCCAGTTAAGACCAATCAGTCCTCTTGAGCCTCTTTGAACTGGACGCCCATCTTCATCAAAGACTTGATTTTTTACTAGCTTGCCGGATTTGTCTCTATGAGCTTTCCATCTTCGACCAACGATTCCTTGGAGCTGTACGATTGTTATGGTTCGTGGATCAGTTGCTAAAAATGATACAACAGCTTGGGGCTCTCCCTTCCAGCATAGGACTAATCCAAAGGGAGAATCTAGAAAGGGCCCTCTCAGGGTTACTTCAACTGGATCTCTTTGATCTGGTGAAATAATTTCTTCTAGTCTGTCATGAGCTCTTGTTGCATCCCCGAAATCTCTAGTTCCCATCGGTTGATAATATTTAAGTGAATAATCGTTAATAGCTTCTTCAGAAAACCTCCTATCTGAATAAAAACTACAACGCAGAAGATCCTGTAGCTTTGAGCAATCCGTAAGTTGATCGCCTAAAGCATAAAGTTGATCCGCAATAAACAGATTTTTCAAAACTGTAAATGAACGAAGTGGATGGGAAGGATCGAGCCATCTGTTGCATGCTGAAATCATTCTATCAATTTCATCTGATCTAGGATTGCTATCCTTTAGTAGTTCCTTTAGAAAAGTGCAGTAGTTCTTGGAGCAATTTTTTATATTTTTTAGCCAGGCACGATAGTCAAAATCTTGGATATGGCCATGAAAAGATGTTCTCACACTAACAGGATGATCAACATAAAACTGAGTATCTGGCGAGTGACATGCAGTCCAAATAACAGCATTGATGCCGAATTTTTCGTAGACTAACTTTGGAGGTAAGTTGAGCAAAGTTAGATGAAGTTGAAACGCAGCGTCAGTATGTTCACTAGTAAAGTGGTCTAAAGATTTAAGGCTCCAGTCTCTAGGATGAAGGGTTGTTAATACTTTGGGCAAATCGGATAAAGATGCGATTCTTCGCTCAAAGATATGAACATATTTGGTATCTTTAAGTTTAGCATTGTTGAAAAGTTCAATTACTTCTTCTGGGCAGAATGGCTTATTAGGATCCCTTATGTCGGGAACAAGCAGCTCTTCAAATCCATCTCTATGGGTTTGAACTGCCTTAATCTCTCTATAATAAAAGGGTCCGTCAGAGACCTCGATTTTGCTCATGATACCTTATTGGTTATGGGCAGTTTTCAGAATAGTTAGCAATATTTTATCTAAAACCTAGAAGTTTCAACAAGTTGACTCAGTCCTTAAATTACTAAAAACTACCTTGGAAATGAGTATCTCAATATTCCCAACCCTAATCCACTATGCCCCCTTAGGTACGACAAAGCTGATTAAAGAGCTTAAAAAGGAGGCCTATCAGATCCGTGACTACGACAAAGAGGGTCAAAAGTGGTGTAAGACTAATTATCCTGGGGGATATACCTCTTATCAAACCCTTTCATCTCTTCATACCTTTTCTTCAACATTTGAAACTCTTGAAAAAAGTATAAGAAAGGCCGTAAAAAGTTTCTCAAAAAAACTTCAGTATGACATGAGAGATAAAGAATTTTTTATGACCGATTGTTGGGTCAATATAATGCCTAAAAGTGTAACTCACCCAATGCATCTTCATCCTCTTTCAACTATAAGCGGTACTTATTACGTTTCAACCCCAAAAGGAACCTCTAGTATTACATTTGAAGATCCAAGGTTGCCTTTCTATATGGCTCAACCCCCAAGACCATTTAGGTATTCGATTACACCAAAGGCCGGAAATCTTGTACTATTTGAATCATGGCTAAGGCATGAAGTTGCTGCCAATCAGGCAAAAGAAGATAGAATCAGTATTAGCTTTAACTATCACTGGCGATGAAGATCGACAGATTTGACTACACTGAAAATTATTATGGTGATCTTTGCATAATCACAACCCACGATAAATTCAAAATCCCTAAGGGATCATGCGTAGTCTGGAAAAAAGAGAAAGGTGGAAAATTTAAGGTAGTTTATAAGCAGGGAGATGTTTTAGACCAGTTCATTCATGAAGAGTCAGAAGCAAAGTATATTATAAGACCACTAAGGCATCCAAGTGGTGGGCTTTTTATGGATGCTATTGAAGTAAGAAAAAAACTACTAAAAGAGAGTGCTGGAAAAAAGATCTTAAACCTCTTTTCATTTACCTGCTCTTTATCTGTTGCTGCCCTTAAAGGGGGAGCTGAGCTTGTCAGGAATGTTGATACAAGTAGAAGTGTTTTAAAGTGGGGTAAGGAGAATCACGAACTAAATAAACTTAAAGAGGTGCGATTTTTAGAGGAGGATTCAATACATATTCTTAAAAAGCCCGAAGAATACGACCTTATCATCCTAGATCCCCCTGCCTTTGGAAGATCAAAGCGAGGGGCTTTTAGTCTAGCTAAACAGGGGTATGAACTAATCGATCGTGCCAAAGAGAGACTCACTACCAAAGGCTCAATACTACTTCTTCATCATGATAAAAATTTCAAAATACCGTACAAACCCTTTTTTAAGGGGGGCTCTCTTCAGGCATTTCACTTAAAGCCCTAGACTGCTAGATTTGTGCCAAGATGTGGCCTTTTAAGAAAAAGCAATCTTCGCTTCAGCTGATTACAAAGCAGTTTGCTACCAAAAAAGATCTAAGTGCTGCCCTAGAAGCTGTGGTTAAAAGAGCGCTTTCACTAAAATCTGTCAGATCTGCTGAGCTTTCTCTGATCGATTCAGGACAATATCATTCTGCAATTTCAGTGGGAGTGCCTATCTTAGGAAAACCAGTCCATGACATTCCATTAATATTTGCAGGCACCGAGCTTGGAAGAATCAGACTCACTCTAAATCAGAATCTCACGAGAAGTGAATTAGTCTTGTGTGATGAGCTTGGACTTGAAAGTACGTTAATAATTATCTCGTCCGAGTATACACAAGAGCTTTTAAAGATGAAGCGTGTCTCAGAGGAGAGTATGAGGGCTAAGACTGGATTTTTAGCAAATCTTAGCCATGAAATTAGGGGTCCACTTGGGGTTATGCTTAATGGGGTTGATCTTGTTTTAGAGGGACTTTGTGGTGAGATAAATGAAGATCAACAAGAGTCATTAATAATGGTCAGGTCTAATGGAAAACATCTACTTTCACTAATCAATGATGTTTTGGATTATGCAAAAGTTGAAAGCGGTAAACTTGAGGCAAAACATACTCCAATCAATCTAAAGGAAGCCGTTGAGGAGGTGATGGCTCTTTTAAGATCCCAAGCTCATGCAAAACAGCATCAGTTTTTGATGACTAACGTGCCAGCAGATGTTTATATAAAAGTTGATCCTAAACATTTCAGGCAGATAATGATTAATCTTCTTACAAATGCAATTAAGTATACTCCGGAAGGTGGAAAGGTTGAGGTCTCTTCTACAGTTGATCATCAAAGTAAGATCTCAGTTCATGTAAAAGATACAGGAGTTGGAATTCCTGATTCCGAGAAGGATAAAGTTTTTGCCGCGTTTGAGAGGCTTTCTGATGATTATTCTCAAAAGCAGGTTGGAACTGGACTTGGAATGTCTTTAACAAAAAAACTAGCTGAGCTTAATGGGGGATTTATAGAGTTCACCTCAGTTAGAGGCAAGGGATCTGATTTTTTTGTAACCTTCCCTATAACAAAGGAAAGACCTGTCGAGGTGAGACAGGAAACTGTCAGAGTTGCAGGGGCGGGGCGTGGAATCTTAGTCTCTGCGATCGATCAAACAGCGATTAAGCCAATTGTTCGCTATCTTGCTAGGGCAGGGTTTAAGATAGCCTATGGTGTTACTAAAGATGAGATTCAAAAAGTGCTCTCTAATGAGCCAATATGTGCGATTATTATTGATCAAGGCTGGTTTGATTCTCATAATGAAATAAATGCTATCAGGGTGATGTCTCCTAAGCTCCCGATTGCTCTTATTACTAATAGAGCTTTTTCTTTTGATGTTGAAGATTCTCTTAAAGCAGGAGTTGATCGGATGATAGCCCAACCGATTGAACTTCCTGAGCTAGCTCTTATACTAGATGAACTAACTAGAAGGAGAACTGGTGAGCTTGGAAGAATACTCAATTTATAAGCCGCACATAGAGAAACGACTTTTAGAGTTTAAAAAAACGCCAAGATCAAGATGGTTCAGAGAAGTAGCATTTTGTTTATTTACACCGCAAAGCTCTCCGTTTCATGCAGAAGGAGCTCTCTTGGAGATAGAAGAGGCAGGAGGATTGGAGGGTAAGCTAAGCACTACTCAAGTTGCAGGAATCTTAGGGAAACGACATAGGTATGTAAGATTTCATATTCAAAAAGCAAAACGATTTAATGAGTTTGTGAGAATGAGGAGAAGGGTAGAAAAAATCTTATTTTCAAAGTACTCCCCAAAAGAAGAAAGGCTCAGGCTTATTGAGGTAGTGAATGGAATGGGATTAAAAGAAGGGTCTCATGCATTAAGAAACATAGGTCGCTCTGGCTTATCAATACTAGATCGACATATCCTTAGATGTCTTTGTGAGCACAGGGTAATTAAAGAGGTTCCTAAATCTATAACGTTTAAGGACTATCTTTATATAGAGAAGAGATTTGAGGCATTTTCAAAAAAGATTCAAATTTCGATGGATTCCTTAGACTTTTTCTTCTGGCTTAAGGCTACGGGGCTAATATTTAAGTAACCACGTGATTTTACACCTCAAAAATAACAGAAGTAGTTGTAGGAACGCTTAAAGTCTCGTAGCATCATATATACATATGAAATCAGATGATAAAACACCGGTACCACTTTTAGCCCTAAGAGAATTAGTAGTATTTCCTCAGCAGGTGGTTCCACTTTTTGTTGGACGCGAAAAGAGCGTTAAGGCGATTGAAGAAGCCCAAAAAAATAACACTCTTGTAATGCTTGCAGCTCAGAAAGATGCAAGAACCAGCAACCCTGGCCCTAAAGATATCTACTCTATTGGAACTCTTGGTGAGGTCGTTCAGTTAATAAGACTTGCTGATGGACCGATTAAAGTTTTAGTTGAAGGAAAATCACGAGCAAAAATTAAAAAGTATACTCAGGAAGATGAGTATATGATCGTAGAGGTTGATGAGATTGTTCCAGACACTTCTATTTCAACAGAGCTAAAAGCGCTAATGCGTTCTGTAAATGTTACTTTCGAGAACTACGTTAAGTTGGGAAAGAAAGTAAATCCTGAAATGATAATGCAGGTAAATGCCATAGAGGATCCTTCAAGGCTCGCTGATGCGATAGTCGTTCAGCTTAATTTAAAGTTAGAAGACAGACAGGACATTCTTGAGACGATTCCTCCTAGCGAAAGGCTTGAAAAGATTCTCGGACATATGAAGTCTGAGATAGAGATCTTGCAGGTTGAAAAGCGAATTAGAAATCGTGTTAAAAAGCAGATGGAGAAGACTCAGAAGGAGTACTATCTAAATGAGCAGATGCGAGCCATCCAAAAAGAGCTTGGTGAGAAGGATGATTTTAGAAACGAAGTTCAGGAGTTAGAAGACAAACTAAGGTCAAAGGATATGCCTGAAGAGGCGCGTGAGAAGACCGAGAAGGAGATACGTAAACTTAAGATGATGTCTCCAATGTCTGCTGAAGCCACTGTAGTTAGAAACTATGTGGATTGGATGCTGTCTTTGCCTTGGAATGAGGTCTCGGATGATGAGATTGATCTTGGAAGAGCACAGGAAGTTCTTGATGATGATCATTACGGACTTGAAAAAGTAAAAGAACGGATTTTAGAGTATCTTGCTGTACAAAAACTTGTTGGAAAACAACAAGGACCGATTTTGTGTTTAGTAGGTCCTCCAGGGGTTGGAAAAACTTCTCTTGGAAAATCAGTAGCAAAATCAACAAACAGAAAATTTGTAAGAGTTGCTCTTGGTGGAGTAAGGGATGAAGCTGAGATCCGGGGTCATAGAAGAACTTATATCGGAGCATTGCCTGGTAAGATAATTCAGTCTTTAAAGAAGGCTGGTTCTAGTAATCCAGTATTTCTTTTAGATGAAGTTGATAAGATGTCGATGGATTTTAGGGGCGATCCTAGTGCTGCTCTTTTAGAGGTACTTGATCCAGAGCAGAACGATACATTCAATGATCACTATCTTGATTGCGACTATGATCTTTCAAAGGTGATGTTCATAACTACAGCTAACGGGCTTCACACCATACCACAGCCACTCTTAGACAGGATGGAGATAATAAGGCTTTCTGGTTACACGGAGATTGAAAAGCTTGCTATCTGTAAGAGACATTTATTCGAGAAGAATGTTAAGGAGAACGGTTTAGAGCCACATAATATTGAGATAACTGATGCCGCATATCTTGAATTGATAAGAAGATATACTCGGGAAGCTGGAGTAAGGAATCTCGAAAGATGTGTATCTCAGCTTTGTAGAAAAGTTGCTGTTGAGATTGTAGAGCATGGCTCAGAGCATAAAGTTACTGTTGATGCACCTAATATTGTAAAAATGCTAGGTCAGCCACCATATAGATATGGAAAACCTGAAGATAAGAATCTAATTGGTACAGTTACAGGTCTTGCCTGGACAGAGAAGGGTGGGGAGCTTCTTGTAATTGAAACCACTATCGTTCCTGGAAAAGGAAGACTACAGATCACTGGAAAGCTTGGTGATGTGATGCAGGAGTCAGCTAAAGCTGCGTTGACTTATGTTAGATCTAGAGCAGATTTTCTTGGGCTTCCGAAATATTTCTATGACAGCATAGACATACACATACACGTACCAGAAGGTGCTATTCCAAAAGATGGGCCATCTGCAGGGATAACAATTGCTACTTCCTTGGTTTCTGCATTAACTGGAATACCGGTTGATAAAAATGTTGCAATGACTGGAGAGATAACCCTTAGGGGAAATGTTCTTCCTATAGGTGGATTAAAAGAGAAAGCCCTTGCTGCCCATAGGGGTGGAATTAAGCGAGTTCTATTACCTAAAGAGAATGAGAATGATATTGAGGAGATTCCACATATCGTTAGGCAGGAGCTTGAATTAATACCAGTAGAGCATGTTGATCAGGTTCTTTTTGAAGCTTTGAAGACTGAGAGTGTTGCTGAGTTTTATTCTATCCTCGAGCAGAAGAAAGTCAGAGATGACCTCTTTTTCGAGGATGAGAAAAAGAAGAGTAGCAGCGAAGAGGATACTAAAAAATCTTCACAGGATGCTGTAACTACTCACTAATTTTAGCTCGACCACTAGATTTATTTATCAGATCTGATAGAGTCCACACCTTGACCCATGGGTGCTTAGCTCAGTTGGCTAGAGCATCAGCCTTACAAGCTGGGGGTCGTAGGTTCGAGCCCTACAGCACCCATTTAACAATTCGCAAAGCGAATTGTTAAATGCTGTGCAGTATGGGCGAGAACCAAAAAACACGACGAGCCCTCCCGGGGGCGACGAGCGAAGCGAGGAAGCCCTACAGCACCCATTTAACAATTCGCAAAGCGAATTGTTAAATGCTGTGCAGTATGGGCGAGAACCAAAAAACACGACGAGCCCTCCCGGGGGCGACGAGCGAAGCGAGGAAGCCCTACAGCCCATACTATTTTCTTAGTATTTCAAAAAAAGTTACATGGGGGTCAGGAGGTTCTATGTCTGGTCAGTCTTCAGACTGACCTTGATCTCAAGGTCGTGTTAAAACACGACCAGGCAGGCGCTAGCGTTTGCCTGGTCAGGCCTTCCGGCCTGACCCCCAAGTATACTAGTATTTCTTAATAATATAAGAGCCAGGAGTCATATATGAGATACTTAATACTTTTACTATTTATTTTAGGTTGCGGTGGCGCAAGTGATGAGAAAGCTAATTTTAGATTTATAAATCTATATAACGAACCGGTTGATCTGTTACTAAACGGGGAAGGTTACGCAGATGAAGTTATCCCTGGAGACTTTGTCGGATATGATCTAATTGAAACTGAAGAAACGGAACTCACGGTTTATGCAGCTACTGGATTTAATGAGGTTGGTTCTTTAACTAGAAATATTGATACAGAAACTGATTATACTTTAATTTCTTTTGGTGAAGAGGGTGATTCAACTGTTTCGTTATTAAGAGACCAAAACTCTCCACCAGCTAAAACCAGAGGTAAATTCAGATTTATCAACGCAAGAGAACCAGTTGATATTTATCTTGGCACCGAAACAGGTCTTCCATCGATCCCCACAATTTCTAATCTCAGAAATAGAGGAGTTTCAGCCTATGTCGAGGGGCCCGAAGGTAGCTTTAGAATCGTAGTAAAAAGAGGTGATGAAACACTATTCGATACTGGGGTTAGAGTTTTAAAAGATGGTGAGATATGGAGTGTGGCTATCTTTGATGAGCTTCTTTTCTATCTTGATAGAGAAAGAAAATAATAAATTACTGTTTAAAAAGGTCAGGCTTCCTCCTACGCCAACTTGTACTGAGTAGTTTCAGAGAAGTAGGAGGCTACGGAGGACAAGAAAGTCAGACCAGGCATAGATATTTGTCTGGACTGGTTTTCTTGTCCTCCATAGCTTTAGCGAAGGAGGAAACCAGTCCTTAGAAAGACCAGACTTACGTGCTAAATTAGTAGGTGTATTCGATAATAAATTAGTGAATAAATTTTCTGTTGTTATTCCTGCTCGCAATGAAGAGAAAAACCTACCTACATGTGTCGACTCACTCAGAAATGCCGCTCAAATAGCTAATGTTGATCTTGAGATTATTGTAGTCGTAAATCGATCATCAGACAGAACTGAACTTGTCGCGAAGGAACTAGGTGCAATAGTTGTACATGAAGATGCTCCAAATCTTTCCAAGATAAGAAATGTTGGAGTTAGAAAAGCAACTTCAGAGATCGTTATAACAGTAGACGCTGATAATAAGGTGTCCTCGAATATGTTTTATAAAATTTCCAAAACAATGAAAAACATGAGAAATATTGGAGGAGGGGTGCTAATTCTCCCTGAAAGATGGTCGCTCGGAATAATTTGCACTGGGCTCATGCTTTTACCCTTAATACTATATTATCGAATTACAGGAGGGCTCTTTTATTTTAGAAAAGAAGATTTTGAGAAAATCGGTGGATTTAATGAAGAGCTCGTATCTGTCGAAGATATAGATTTTGCCGTAAGACTCAAAAATCTTGGAAGAAAAACAAATAGAAAATATATAAATTTATTCAGTGTGCATATCGTAACTTCAATGAGAAAATTTGATAAATTTGGTGATTGGTACTTTGTAAAAAATCCTAAAACATTTTTTAGTATTTTCCGGGGTACCAATAGACAGATAGCTGATAAGATCTGGTATAATTTCGAGCAGTAATGGCTCTTTATGTTGTTCTGAGGTATCCTTTGCTCTTATGCGCTGGTTTTTACTTTTATATTTAGCAGCTTGTTCGGTTGGCCCCGATTATGAAAGACCAGAATTCCCTAAGTTTAGTAGTTTCCCATCTGTTGGTGATACTAAAACCAAAGAAGATGTTGAGCAGGTAAAAAAAGATTGGTGGACTGCCTTTGATGATAAAAAACTATCAGAGTTGGTAAGTCTAGCTGTTGAAAATAATTTAGATCTTAAAGTTGCAAAAGCAAGACTAAAAGAGGCTCGAGCCCTAAGAGTTGACTCAATTTTAGAGTTTCTCCCAAGAGTGCAATCTGAATCTTCCTACACCCGATCCAAGTTAAGCGATATCAGGTCACCAAACATGCCAAGAGAGCAATCTGAAGTTTATTCCTTAGGGGCTCAAAGTACCTGGGAGTTGGATCTCTTTGGGGGAGTAAGAAGAGGCTATCAGGCCAGTGATGCATCAGTTGAATCTGCAGAGGCTAGTCTTGAGGACGTTAAAACTTTAATTATTGCAGAAGTCGCCAGGACATACTTCGAGTATCTAGGAGCTAGTGAAGAGCTAAGAGTAGCTAAAGAAAATGCCCTTAGACAACAAGAGACTGTAAGACTTACAGAGGCTCTTTTAGAAGCTGGCTCTGTTACAGAGTTTGATACTTCAAGAGCGATCGCCCAAGCCTCATTAACAGAAAGTGCTATTCCAGTTTTAGAACTTCAAAAAGTTCAAAGCTATAATCTTCTCTGTGCTCTTTTGGGTAAAGTTCCCGGCGAGATTGAGATAAGTGATTCTTTACCTATTCCAACTCTTAGTTCTGACATAGTTATAGACTCACCTGAAAAGTTAATTAGTAACCGCCCAGATATAAGATCAGTCGAAAGAAATCTTGCTGCAAGCTCTGCGCTGGTTGGTGTTGCGGCGTCTAATTATTATCCGAAGATTTTTTTTAATGGAACTTTTGCTTTACAGGCAAAGACACCAAGAGGCTGGGATAAAAGTGGTGCTGAGAGCTTCTCATTTGGGCCAAGTATATCTTGGGCCTTCTTAGACATGGGAAGGGTTATCTCCGGGCATCAGGCAGCTAAGGCCCGCTTTGAGGCATCCCTTGCGCGGTATAAACAGACGGTACTTGAGGCACTTGCTGAGACTGATAATGCATTAAAAAACTTTAGTTCTAGTAGAAAACAGAGAGTTTTTCTTGAACGTGGAGTAGATGCCAATAAAAGAGCCATTGAAATTGCTAGGGCAAGATATGAGGCAGGAGTTGAGGATTTTCTATCAGTATTAGAGGTTGAAAAAACAGCTTCTGACCTGGAACGTCAGTTTGTTAGGGCTAAGACCGCAGAAGCCGTATCGGTGGCACTATTACATCGAGCCCTTGGGTCAAATCAGCACTGAATTCTTGCGTAATATAACCTCTCCAGCCTATTATTAAGAATCGTGGGAACAGCCCAAATCAAAGCTCTTTTAGGGGATCAACTTTCAGATCTTGAATGGAAGGTTCAAGCTCCTCTTATTGAAGAGATAAATCAGCTTAAAAAAGATAAAAATGCTATAATTTTAGCCCATAACTACCAGTCCCCAATTATCTTTCATGGGGTAGGAGATATACAAGGTGACTCTCTTCTATTAGCCCAAGAGGCTCAAAAAACAAGGGCTGACATTATTGTTATGGCTGGTGTTCATTTCATGGCCGAAACAGCAAAGCTTTTAAGTCCAGAAAAGAAAGTTCTAATCCCAGATCTTAAAGCCGGATGCTCTCTTGCAAGTTCTATTACAGGAGCTGATGTTAGACTTTTAAAAGAAAGGTTCCCTGGAGTGCCGGTAGTAACATATGTGAACTCGTCGGCTGATGTTAAAGCTGAAACAGACGTTTGTTGCACCTCAGCAAATGCTGTCTCCGTTGTCGAATCTTTGGGGGTAAAGAAAGTAATATTTCTACCTGATGAATTTTTAGGCAAGTGGGTAGCTACTCAAACTGATGTAGAGCTTATTCTTTGGAAGGGTCACTGCGAGGTGCATGAACAGTTTACAAGAGAGGAATTAAAAACATTTCGAGCTAAATATCCTGGAATTCATATTATAGCTCATCCAGAGTGCCCACCTGACGTGCTCGAAGAAGCTGACTTTGTTGGATCTACTTCCGGAATGATAAAGCATCTTTTTGCTCTTAAGCCTCCGAAAGTAGTGATGGTAACTGAGTGTTCGATGGCTGATAATGTGAGAGTTAATCTCCCCGAAACCGAATTTATTAAACCCTGTACTCTTTGTCCTCATATGCAACGAATCACCCTTGAGAAAATTAGAGATTCGCTAAAATTTGATCAATATGAAGTCCTTATTCCTGAGGAGCTTGCAAAAAAGGCACGTGCATCAGTAGAACGAATGATCCAGATTCCAAGGGGAAAATTTGGGTGAATGTTGAGGTTTTGATTATCGGAGGTGGCGTTGCAGGGCTTACTGCTGCACTCTCTCTTGCGCCAAGAAAAGTCACATTAGTTGTTCCAGAGTTTACCTCTTCTTCCTCTTTTTGGGCTCAAGGTGGAATTGCAGCAAGTGTTGGATCTGATGATTCACCATATATTCACCAAGAAGATTCAGAGAAGGCTGGAGACTCATTAGTCGATGAGCAGGTTGCTTTCGAAGTTACACAAGATGCACCAAATATCATCTCATGGTTAACAGAGTTAGGAGTTGCGTTTGATCGAAATGAGAGTAGCGAATTTCTACTGGGGCTTGAAGGAGCACATTCAAAAAGAAGAATTTTGCATGTAGAAGGTGACCAGATAGGTAAAGGTTTGATTGGAGTCCTTAAAGCTAAAGTAGAAAGAGCGCCACATGTACAGATAATTTTTGGAACTCTTGAGGCAGTTTTGAGAAATTCATATCAAGAGCTTGCAGGAGCAACCATCAGAGTTGGCACAAGATCTCTTGAGATCTATGCTGGGTATACAATACTTGCAACCGGAGGTATCGGAGGACTTTTTTCTGAATCAACAACGCCAAGATCTAATTGTGGCGTAGCGCTTTCAGTTGCTGCACTTTTAGGTGCAGAGCTTATCGATTTAGAGTTTATTCAGTTTCACCCAACGGCATTAGATGCTCCAGGAACCAGCAGAAAACCGCTTCTTACGGAAGCTTTAAGAGGCGAAGGGGCGATAATTACCAATCAAAAAGGGGATAGATTCCTAGATGAACTTGCTCCTAGGCATATTGTTGCTAGAGAGATATTCAAGCAGCGAATCTCTGGCAATAGTGTTTATTTAGACGTGAGGAATGTACCGAATCTTTTAGCTAATTTCCCGCAAGCAGTTTCATTAGCAAATCAATTTGGCTTTAATCCTCTAAGTGAGCCACTTCCAATAGTTCCAGCCTGCCACTATCACATGGGCGGGGTTAGAACCTCTCTTTCAGGGATCTCGTCAGTACATAGATTTTTCGTTGTCGGTGAGGCAGCTTGTACAGGGCTTCATGGAGCGAACAGATTAGCAAGTAATTCGTTATTAGAAGCTATGGTTATGGGAAGAAAAGTTGGAAACCTTTTAAAAGATTCAGAGCTTGATATTTCAGTTCCTTCTTCTGTTGAAAAGTTAAATCTTAATTATGGAACCGATGCCGAGAAAGAGGAAATAGCAACAATCAACTCAAGGGCTCTAGGGATAATAAGAGATGGAAAATCTTTAGATGCAGGACTCGCAGCAATTAATGGAGATACTGCTGAGGCTGTAGCATCTAGGCTTATTTATCAGTCAGCAATATTACGTGAAGAATCAAGAGGGTCTCATTATAGGAGTGATTTTCCCTTAAAACGCAGTGATGCCTATAGAATTGCAGTTTCAAAACTAGGTGGCGAGATGGAGGTTACTAATGTTAGATCCTATAATTCAATTTAAATTTTAGACTAAGCCCTGCGCGAATCAGCTTTGAGATTGAAAAGCTCAATGCTGGCTGAGCATGTCAGGGCGAGCGTGGTTTTGGCGAAGCCAAAACACGCCGTAGAAAAGATTGCTTCGGTTGACCTAAATCCTTCTATACTCAAAACTCATCTGCGTTTAGTATATTTCCGAATGGAATCTTTAGCTCTTTTCCCTCTTTGGTATTTTGCCTTTATCTTCTCTGTTTCAGCTCATGAGATGGCGCACGCTTGGGCAGCTGTGAGGGGTGGAGATCTAACCCCAAGAGATCAGCTTACCTTAAACCCTATCCCTCACATTCAACGAGAGCCTGTTGGAATGGTTTTTTTTCCCATTATTTCTTACATGCTTCAAGGTTTTATGTTTGGCTGGGCATCGGCGCCACTTAATCCATACTGGATTATAAGAAATCCTAAACCCGCAGGATGGGTTGCTCTAGCAGGACCACTAGTCAACCTTGGCATTGCTCTTTTTGCCTCACTTTTGATCTTGGTTGGGCTTCATACTGGTTTGTTTTCACCTCCTGGATCGATATCTATGACGCAACTAATAGGGAGTGATTATGTGGAGGGCTTGGCACGATTTTTAAGCATTTTATTTTCCCTAAATGTGATCTTGTTTGTGTTTAACCTTATCCCGGTGCCTCCCCTTGATGGAGCTTCCGTATTGGCATTGGTTCTACCTGAGAGGTGGACTTTAAAACTTTTTGAGATAGTCCATAATCCTCAGTTTGCAATTATCGGACTCTTGGTTGTCTGGATGTTTGCTGGGGTAATAATAACCCCCTGTTATAGGTTTTTTGTGGGATTGTTGTTGACCTTATACCCTGTACATTTTTGAACACTTTGGCAGTTATCCTTCATCTAAATAAGTGGTGACCCGTAAACGAATACTAATAGTAGACGATGAGGAGAGTATAAGACGCTCTTTAGAGCTAATACTCCAGAACACCTTTGATGTTTCAACTGCTGAGAATGGGGAAGAAGCGATAAAAACCATAAATCAAAAAGCACCTGATGTTGTGCTGCTCGATGTTATGATGCCAAAGCTTGATGGTCTTGAAACTCTTTCGTTGATCCGAAAAAACTATGGCCAGGTGCCGGTCATAATGCTAACGGCTGCAGGAGAGGTGAAAACCGCTGTTGAAGCCATGAAAAGCGGTGCTTTAGATTATCTAAAAAAACCATTCGATGTTGAAGAGCTAACAAGAATAATCCTCTCTGCACTATCAACCTCTGGAATTTCTAAAGAGATAATCGGCGAATCAGAAGAGATGATTAATCTTAAGAAAAAAATAGATCAGGTCGCACAAAAAGAGGCATCTGTTTTAATCACTGGAGAATCAGGTACTGGAAAAGAGTTAATTGCCCGTGAGATTCATAAAAAAAGTAAAAGATCCTCAGGTCCATTTATTCCACTAAACTGTGCTGCAATTCCTGAGAGTTTGATAGAAAGCGAGCTATTTGGTCATGAAAAGGGTGCATTCACTGGAGCAGGAGATACACGCTTAGGTTTTTGTGAATTAGCTGATGGTGGCACATTGTTTTTAGATGAAATTGGTGAGTTAAGTCAGAACGTTCAGGTTAAGCTATTACGATTTCTTCAAGAACAAGAGTTCTTTCGTGTAGGAAGAGGAAAGCCAGTAAAAGTTAATGTAAGGATCATAACTGCTACAAACAGAGATCTTGAGGATCTGGTCAAAAAGGGAGACTTTAGACAGGATCTTTTTTATCGGATCAATGTTGTAAACATAGAAGTTTCTCCACTTAGAGAACGTCATAATGATATTCCAATTCTAATTAAGCATTTTTGTGAAAAGCTAAGTTCTCAGTATGGAATAAGAGATTTACAGTTCACCGATGAAGCACTTGAAGCGTTAACACTGTACAGATGGCCAGGGAATGTTAGAGAGCTTGAGAATGTCATCGAAAGTATTTTGGCAACTACTGATAGTAATCAGATAGGTGCTAGTGATCTTCCAAGAAAAATACTTGAACGTGAAGAAGCCCCAGTTGCTCTTAGCTCAAATGTTCAGCTTTTAGAGGCAGAAAAACAATTTGAAACAGAGATGATTCTTAAAGCGCTGAAAAAGAGTAATAATATCCAAACAAAAGCAGCCGAGCTTTTAGGCATTAGTAGGCGTATTCTTAAGTATAAGATGGATAAACTTGGTATTACTGAGATGATTAAATCGCCGGAAGTTTAGGTTTTTTGCCTGGTCAGGCCTTCCGGCCTGACCCCCAAGAAGTAAGAACATTAAGATCATGCTCCAAAGACTTAAGCTTCTCAGGGCTGATTTTTTGAGACCATCTATCAAGAACGTATCTTATTGTACCTGCATCATCCGGGAAATCTTCAAGATAAGATAAAAATAAACTAAGATCGTCCAGCTCATATATAGCTGGTAAAAAACCGGAATAAAGCTCTATAATTTTTCTTAATGAGTTTTCGTTATGTGGCTGGTTCCACAATGCTAAAACATCTTCAGCAGTTTCTTTTGTATTAATCTTATTGTCAGTTATTGATAAAAGCTCTATTCCATCCTGGATAAAAATTTCCTTATCTGATTTAAGTTTGGAAAGCTTCTCTTTTGTCCAATATGCAAAAAAGGGGACTCTATCTGTTTTAGGGATCTCTGAGTCATTACTAAGTCTAAATGTTGCTGACGAGTGATGTAAGACAACAGATTTTGGTGCCAATAGAGTTCTTAAACCTTTTTCTCCTAGTTTTAAACAGAGATCTATATCTTCTAACGCATAGTCAACCATTCCACCTATTGATTCATAGTCACTACGTCGAAATAGCAGACAGGCTCCAAGTAGCGCTGGGAGATCTCGCATTCTATTAACTAAGGAATTGCTAGGTTCTAGTCCTTGATAAAGTGGATAGAAGACATTTCTTTCATGATTAAAAACGTACCCTCCATGTTGGATCTCTTTCCCATCAATTGTCACTAGTTTAGGCCCTACGATTCCAACATTGGAAAGGGAGAGTGCTCTGATGAGCTCCTCAAGCCAAAACTCAGTCACTACAGTGTCATTGTTAAGAAGTACAATGTGCTCATTTTTAGATTCTTTTATACCTACCCTACAGGCATAGTTGAAACCAAAATTCTTCTCGAGAGTTATAGTTTTAACCCACCCTGGTAATTTTGATTTTGTTTCATCATAAGAGCCATTATCAACGACTATTACCTCTACTGAAGGATCCGTGAACTGTTTAATTGAGTTAAGGCAAGCTTCTGTCAGCTTCCACTGATTAAATACTGGAATAATGATAGAGGTATTAGTCATTTGAACAGATCGTCTAAAGCTTTTAGTGCATCCTTTTTATTGTCAGCCTTAGAATTATCTCCAGGGGTAAAATAATCACAAAAGTTACGTTTCTCCTTATCTACGACCCTCTCGGCACTAGGCTCTCGACATTCGTTATAAGCTGAAGTGTCGTAAAAACAACAGTTCTTACAAACGTGTAGGTCGCTTGAGCATTTTGTGCAGCTATCCTGCCGCCCAACTTTTCCGGAAAACTCTGTTAAACAGTGAAAACATCGCGCCATTGTGTAGCCCTTACCGGGTAAGATATACTCTAACCTTTCTAATGAAAACCTTTTTTATTCTCTTAATCTCACCCTTTTTTGCCTTAGCACAGCTAAGGGCATTTGACTGTGAAACAGAACTTGATGTTTCAGTAGGACAGGGTCTTCTTGAAAGGAGCCAATCTATCTATTCGACTCTATCTTCTCTAACAGGAGACTTTGATCAGGAGTCATACATGGCTGCACTGGATCTTTCAGAAGTTTCTTATGGGAAAATGTGGTTTGAAAGACCTGGCAAGATGAAGTGGGAGTATAAATACCCAGAGAAGCAGGAGTTTGTTCTAAAAGATAGTTCATTCTGGTTTTATCAACCAAGACTTAATCAAGTAGTAGTAGATTCAGTAAAAAATGCCTTTGTAAGTGATCTTCCAGTCTCGTTCCTTTTAGGAGTAGGAGATGTTGTTTCTCAGTTTAAGGTTCTTAACGCTTGTAAAAGCTCAGAAGGAACAATATTGGCACTTGGCAAGAAAACCGGAGATGAAAATTTAAAGGAATTCTATCTTCTTGTTGACTCATATTCTGGTGTACCAAAAGGAGCAAAAGTTATTGATGTAGGGGGAAATATTACTACGATTGTAATTAAGGCTCCAAACTTGAACGATAGTCTTCCTAAGGGACTCTTCAATACTGAGTTTTCTGGAAACCCTGATATTGATGATAGAAGGGGAATTTTGTGAGTAGACTTTCTATCCTAGATGAAAGACCAAAATTCAATATCCTAGAGTCTCCATATAAGGGAAATGCGAGTATAGTAACATTAGGCTGTGCAAAAAATCAGGTTGATTCTGAGATCATGCTTGGTGCTCTGAAATCTTCAGGGTTTGAGATCACAAACGACCTCAATAATGCTGAAGTAGTAATTGTTAACACCTGTGGGTTTCTCGAAAGCTCTGTCAAGGAGAGTATTGATTGTGTGCTTGATGTTGCAGAGCTTAAAAAAACAGCAAGGCTAAGGAGGCTCATCGTTGCAGGCTGCATGGTGGAAAGATTTAAGGGTGATATAAGAAAAAGTCTGCCCGAGGTTGATTATTTCTTAACACCCGATCAACTTCTTTTAGCTGCTAAAGCTGCTGAAGGAGAGTTTGCAGAAGTTCTAAATGATGCAGCCAGACCATATTTTCTATATTCAGACGAGATGCCACGAATTCTTTCAACAGAATCTCACTATGCTTACGTCAAGATATCAGAGGGGTGTAATAGACCTTGTACATTTTGCGCTATTCCAGGAATTAGAGGCAAGATGAGAAGCAGATCGATAGATTCAATCTACAAAGAAGTTCAAAGTCTGGCTAGTTACGGAGTTAGAGAGGTTAATCTTGTAGCTCAAGATCTCACAGCATTCGGACAAGATAATAGAGAAGATCTCATCTCCCTTTTAAATAAACTTGAAGGAATAGATGAGCTATCTTGGATTAGGCTTTTATATACATATCCTTTGGGCATAAGTCAGAGCTTAGTTGATACAATAAAATCTAATTCAAAGGTCGTGCCCTATATTGATATTCCTTTGCAGCACTCTTCAGAAAGTGTGTTAAGAGATATGAAACGACCGATAGGGCAGTTTCACCCACGAAAAATTGTAGAGATTTTGAGAGGTCTAAGTGTAAGAACTACATTTATTGTTGGTTTTCCGGGTGAGACTGAAGATGATATTGAAGACCTTGCTTCATTTATAAAAGAGAGCAAGTTCAGTAGTGTCGGGATTTTTACCTATTCAAAAGAACAGGGCACTCCTTCCTTTGACTTACCAAACCACATTCCACAAAAAGAGAAAGATAGAAGACGTGATTATCTTATGTTGACCCAAAAAGAAGTAGTAGGCCAAGTAAATGAGTCATATGTTGGGAAAGTTATCCCTGTAATGTTTGAAGGAGAACATGAAGAGAGTGAGCTTTTGCTAAGTGGTCGAGCAGAGTTTCAGGCTCCAGAAGTTGATGGGCAAGTTATAATAAACTCACTTCAGGGTGAGATACCAAAACCTGGTCAGATTATCCCTGTTGAGATAACTGAAACTAGTGGATACGATTTAGTTGGTGAAGGTCGGAATCTTTGTTGTTAGAGGTGGGACTGAAGGGTAGGGATTTTTATTTCAGCTGTCGGCAATCAGGGAACAGCTTTCAGCTCACAGAGAGACAGAGAACAGAAGCAGTAGACAAAGAATATTAAGGGGCTCGCTCACCCCTTTCTTGATTGAATAAGTTTATAGAGATGAGCTGCTAGTTTGTCAGA